>Ga0098048_1000264_pt1 | contig 27030 bp, 18 predicted proteins | sample 13_taG_FD_75052 | JGI IMG/M metagenome (GOLD analysis project Ga0098048, IMG submission 75052) | Marine viral communities from the Subarctic Pacific Ocean - 13_ETSP_OMZ_AT15268 metaG | ecosystem: Environmental > Aquatic > Marine > Oceanic | place: Pacific Ocean | collected 2015-01-16 | reverse complement strand
ATTCGAGGTTAACACACCAGTTGCTGAAGCACCAACAATGGCTGAGGCACCAACAATGGCAGAAGCAAGTACTAGTGAATCAGAAGATGATACATTAAGTTATTTTGCTAAATTGGCTAAAGAAAGTTAATTAAATTTAATTTTCGGAGGGGACTGAATGGTCCCCTTTTTTTATCTGTCGTCCTGGAGCGAACTACCGATATCTGATTTTTGATTGTTTTGGACTATTACAGAAGTATTTGCAACACTTGATGCATTACCACCAGTAACTATATTAGTGGCGTTACCTCCAGTTTCAGCCATCTTTAATAAGGCATTTTCAACTGACATATTACCTACAGTCATACCTTGTATTGGACCTGGAGCTGACATGGAAACTCCTCCAGCATTCATGTTTAAAGCACCTCGTAATCTTTCAATACCAGCCGATGCATTATCCATATCATCTTGGAAGTTTTTTATACCAACAAACTTTTCTTTAAATATAAAACCCTCGGAACCACCTACTATTGCAAGTTCAAGTGTTTTAGAAGCAGCATATAAATCCTTTGCTAATTTTTTCGCATCAAAATCAATATTAACATTTGAAAATTTACCCAAGGCCATAGCAAAATCATCAAATGCATCAGCACCTGCTTGTACATCTGTTGCATTTTTACCTAATTCAATTGCCTGGTCAACTGGATTTTTTGTACCAGTGAAGAATGATACAATACCTGCACCTAAATCTGCTATCGCATTTAATCCTTTACTACCAGCAAAGGCAGCTAAACCTAAACCTAAATCAGTTAATGCTGTTTTTACTGCTTTACTTTTTTGTATATCGGCCCCATCGCCCATTGTTAACAATGTTTCAACTTCTGTCTTAACATCGTCTGCAAAATTATCACCAGAAGTAAATTTAGTAAATGCATCAGAAATACCTGCCGCACCTTTACCTGCTGAAAATGCAATTAAACCAGCGCCCAATGCAGTCATTGTTCCTATAAAATTAGCAAGACCACCTTCTCCTAGCGCTGCACCTGGTAAATTAGGAATTGTTAATAGTGTTTCAACTTCGTCTTTAATGTCCTGTGCAAAATTATCTCCAGCAGTAAATTTAGTTATGGCATCTGCGGCTCCTGAACCTGATTTACCTATGGCGAATGCAACAAGACCAGCTCCTAATGCGGTCATTGTCCCTAAGAATCCTGCCTTTTTTGGGTCTGTTTTTGGTACTAAATTAATTGATAATAATGTTTCAACTTCCTTTTTAATATCCTCTGCAAAGTTTTCACCACTTGAGAACTTTGTTACTGCGTCTCCAACACCTTCAGCAGCCTTACCAAAACCAAATACAGCCAAACCAGCACCCAATGCACCAAGAGCAAGAGCAAGTTTTGAACTACCACCTAATAAGCTTTGACCTTGTTCACTTACGGCAGCCTCAATTGATAATAAATTAACAACATTATCTTTAATTCTATCAGTCCAACCTTCATCAAGGAATTTATCAACTCCACCAGAAATACCTGCACCTATACCCAATGCTGCAAGACCTATACCAATACCTGTCATTGCTAATGCCAACGAACCACCATCAACTAATAAATTACCACCTTGTTTTTCAACCTCTTGGTTAATACCAATTAAGTCCATGATGTTTTTCTTAATTGCAGGAACATCCATTGTTTCAAATGTTTCAATTAATTTAGGAGCAGTTGCAAATACTGCGGCAATACCCACACCTATAGCACCAACACCGATACCAGCACCACCAACCATTTTACCAATATTACCTAGTAAAGCACCGCCTCCACTTTTTTCACTAGCTGTTGCTGTGGCAGCTGCAGTATCCTTAGGCAGTTGTCGTAATTCATCGCGAATCTCTTCAAAGATGGACATTCTTTCTCGGTTGTCCTCCATACCTTGAAGCTTTTGCGAATCAATTATATCTTGGAAGTTTTCAAAACCATATACAGTACGCGCTTGAAAGTCATTCATGACTTTCTGCATGTTTTTCATTTCTAATAGATGTCGCCTTGTGTTTTGACTATCGATAGCAATTTTGGCCGTGCTCTTATTGTTGGCCTCCATTACCTCGATTAATGTGGCAATACCTTTAGTTCCTGGTGCGTCTTTTTTTGGTTTATTATCTTCCGCCATTTATTATTCCTATTTTCCGCCGAATGCTCTTCCGGCCTCTGATATACCAAATGCACCAAGTGTTACCACAACAAATGATGTATAAATTGTATCAGAGATGACTAAATCTTGACCATAAAAAGCAGTGATTAAATCACATAAACCAAATATAGTCATTAAACCAAATGAGATAAAACCAATAATTGCTTTTTCGTTTACATCATTATCATCTAAAAATATATCAGTAAATTTTCTTTTAGGTGGTGCAAGTCTTTTCTTTGCTTCTGCAGCTTCAAGTTGCATTTCCTTAATCATATCCTCAGATTTATCAAGCTTATCAATTAAAGCCATATACTTATCTAAATCAATTTCAACTTCGTTACGACTATTGTCTTGTCCTTCAGCCATTACCTTCTCCTATTATTCATTTTTTGAATCTTTTCGTTTTCTTCCTTAATATGTTCCTGGAGTAGAGCTAAATATATCTCCCTCTCCCACGGCATCATACTTTCTATTTCAGTTAAACTGTACTTATGATGTTGCATTAATGCAAAGTTTGTTTGGTAAAAATTTTCCAAACTCTCATGCGAGAGGCTTATGTAAAAAAACTATTTAGTCCTCTTAACTCAACCTCATTCGTATGTTTACATTTATCACACTCATATTCAGTTTTATAATATACGGCAGGTACTTCTTGTAAAAATCCTTGAATCATTCTAAATTGTTCAGAATTTAAGCTCTCAACAAATTGTTCAAGGTCTTTAGCACTTTCAGTATCTGCATCAAATACATTATCATTATCAAATATGGAATCAATACATTTTATAATTAATTCCATAACACCTTCGACTGAGTTAAGTTTTTCAATATCCAACGAACCTATTAATTCCATTGATGGATATTTCATAGTAACTCCAACTCCTGTCTTTTCATCAAGTAATATTGTACGTTCCTGATTTTGATTTATTATCTCAACATCGTCAACATTAATTGATATTGGCGTAAGACCATCACATTCTTCCTGAGTACATTTAATCTGTATGTTCATATTTTCACCTACAGATTTTGCTCTCAGTTGTAAGAATAGATATTCAATATCAAATACAGTAAGGTCTTCCAAACTGTCTAAATCATAACATGATAAAATGATATCTCTTACTGCCTTACTAATTTGCTCCATATCATTTGATTCTAAAGCAATCATTAGTACCTTCTCCTCTTTTACAAGAAAAGGTCTCATATTTAAATCGTTCCCAGTAGAAGGTAATTGAACCTTATATTGAGGAACACTCAATTTTGGCAAAGCCATAATATTCTCCTATATTATACTAAGTTAATGCGTCAAGGATATTAGAAACACCAGATAATCTGGTACTTGTTGGTCCTTCCGGTATATACTTATCGTAGCTAAATACTACATTCAATTCCTGCACCTCAGTTGATGCAGAATCCAATTCAACACCAGTTACTGAAGTAGGAAATGCATTCACAAGTCTTACTCCATATACTGGCTTATTTTCTAAATCCAATTGTTGTATTACAACATCGGTTGCGAAATCTTTTTTATATCCTACTTCGTATGTATCCAAATCTAGGATAGCACTTAACCAATCATCAAATATGATTTTCATATAATAATCATTTGTTAATAGGAATTTACAGGTAACATCTTCATCAATAAATGCATAAGGTACAGGGACTGTTTGTTTTTCTGCCTGATAATCTAGTGTTGTTACTTGTCTGCCTGGTAGGCTGGCACTTTGGCATAATAGTGATATATCTCTTGGGTCACTAATTAAATTTTTAGCATTAAATGAACCAGATAATAATGAACCTATTAATACATCTGGATTTAAATTTAACAATGATTGTGACGGGGGTGTAAAAATAACATTAAAACGATTACCTCTAGCCAATCCATTCTTTTGTGACACTATTGCTTTTAAATTATCGATACTGCTCATTAACTTCTCGCGATTTTAATACTTTCATTCCAAACAGCTGTTTTACTTTTCTTTGTAAATTGTTCAACTGGTAGAAATATTGCTATTTCCCAATCTGCCATTTGTACTCTTGAAAATTGTGATTTAACATGTTTACCTAGATAATGTTTAAAACACGGTTTAAATTCTTTATATTTTCTCACACCTTGTAACAAACTATATCGCATTTTTGTTAATCTTGTTTTATCTGTTATTTTATTTGGTGCGGTTTTCATTAATTCATCTAAAAATGCTGCTCTAATATCTGGCTTTAAATAGTGTAGATTCAAACCATAAAACCCACCTGGTGCTGGTTCTACCATAATAGTTAAAGGAAATCTATCGTAATAAGGTAATGTTTTCTTATGTTTTGGGTCATAAAAATACATATACATATTACCAGTAATATTTCTTGTGGTTTTATCTAGAGCTGAATCCTTTAAAAGTTTACTTCTTCCTGGGACCGAAAGTTCTTGTACCTTTTTTTCAAACCATTTCTTTGAATTTTTAGTCCGTGCTGTAACACCTGCTCTCTGAGCTTGGGCTTGTAATGTATCGAATAAACTTGCCATATAATCTATTTATATGGTTTTTAGAGTACTTTGATGCCTAGATTTTTTAAAGTTTCCTCTGTCCAAACCTGAAACTTCCAACCTTTATGTTTGGCGAATGCGTCAGCTGCCTCCCATTTATCATTATTTTTAATATATGTCAACTGTTCATTAATAAACTTTTTGGTTTTTCTTGACCTAGGTTTTGGTGGTTGTGTTTGTGATTTAGGTTTTATTTCAATTAGATATGTTTCTTTATTCTCCATTTGGATTAAAAGGTCAACAAAATAACGATGCAATTTTTTATCAACAGTGGATTTATATGGTACTACTATTTCCTCTGAATTCCAGAGTTTTACTTTTGGATTTGCCTCGCACCAACGAAATGCATTTCTTTCCCATAAGGAACGAAATACCACAGTATTTGGATTTCCGATATACTTATCCGGATTCTTTATTTTATATTTCCCTTTGTAAGCCATTATAAATAAACCTATATATGTTTTATTTATTTATATAGGAAAAAATATGGAAATTATAAGATTCCCTAAAACATTAGACGGTAATCTACCATTTGTTCAATTTCGAGTCAATGAAAGAACTTCGGAGGGTGAAGTCATATTTTATGCAATTAATTTATTTATGCCTACTGGATTTGCTACAACAGATGCTGGTAATTATGGTAATTTAGAGGCTGGAATGACTGGTGGTGCAGTTGATGCAGTGCTTAAAAAGGTTGGTATTAATACACAAGGAAATGCGGAATTAACTGGTTCAGATGTAGAGGCTGTAGCATCACAATATGGTCCTGCTGCAATTGCAGGTCAAATTGGTATAGGTGGACTTGATGTTGTGGCTAGAAAAGCAGCACATGAAAGGGGTGTCGCCGTAAATCCAAATATTTTAACAACATATGATGGGCATCAAATTCGTTCATATCAATTTGAGTTTAAATTAGTCCCAGAATCAGCAGAGGACTCAAAGGTAGTTCAAAAAATAGTAGATGTTTTTAGGAATTATTCATTACCTGAAAAAACTGGTGAACTATCAATTCAATATCCAGCAACCTTTGAAATCGAATTTTTTAAAGGAGAAAAACCAAATAGTTTCATGCCGAAAATACTCCCTTGTTTTTTAACATCATTAGGTGTAACCACAAATGCCACAACAAATATAATGCACGCTGATGGAGCACCTTTAGAAACAGATATTAGTTTACAATTTCAGGAAACAAAATCCATTACAAGGCAAGACATATATGGTGAGAGTTTTGAAGGTATTGATAACCCATCAGGAGGAAATGGATAATGAGTTTTTTTAAGCAGTTTCCAAAAGTAGAATATGACTTCAATCAAACTGGAGTTAAACAAAACATGGTTGATATATATCGCCATGTAAAACCTTTACCTACATTTTTAGATAGCTTTTCTGCATATAATTTCTATGAAATAAGAAATGGAGAAAGACCTGATATTGTATCAACAAGATTATATGGAACATCAGAATTTTATTGGACATTCTTTGTTGTAAATGATTTTTTACATGACGGATATAGAGCCTGGCCAATGAGTCAAGAGCAATTACAAAAATATATGGAAAAGGAATATAATGGTTTTGCAATTGAAACAAATCCAAAAACAACAAATAATTTTGAAGATAGCTTATCAGGTAGATTCACATTAGGAGAAACCATTAGTGGAGCTACATCTGGAGCAACTGGTACACTAACAAAGAAAAACATTGATATGAGTCAATTGATAGTACAAAATGTTACAGGTGCTTTTATTGGAGAATTAGTTGGCATTACAAATACATCTGAATTAATCACTGGTTCAACTTCTGCAGATACTGTTTCCACATATAGAGTCTTTAAATATGCAGATGCACCATATTATTACTATAATGAGAATCATGGCACTGGTGCAATAGAGAAAATTGTACTTACAAATGGTGGTTCTAACTATACATCAATACCTACAGTTACATTTTCAGGTAATGGTAATAGAATACCTACTGCTACTGCAACCATATCTGGTGGAAAAGTAACAGCTATTAATATTAACAATAGAGGAAGTGGCCACACAACTCTTACTATAACGATTACAGGTGGCGGCGGAAGTGGAGCAGAAGCAAGAGTAGTATTATATCCTAATGAAAAATTACCAGTTACAAATGCAGTTCATGTAGATGGTGGAGTTGCTGATAGTGATTTGGCTTATGTAACAAATAGAGACCATGAATTTAATTTAAATGAGGATAGGTCAAAAATTAGATATGTTGACCCTAATTATATTGGCCAATTTATTGATAAGTATAAAAAAGCGATTAATACATAATGAGTAATCTTACTGCTAGTACTACAGAATCATATCGAGCTGGTGCATATACGCTAGATAAAGTACATTTATTTACTAATTTAAATAATCCAGAGCAATATATTGATTTAACCAATGTGTGCCAAAGCTTTATCATTAAAGAAAGTATCTACTCAATGGGTATTACCCTTGAATTTTTTGTTTATGATTCTAGGGGTCTTTTAGAAGCATTTAAAATAATGGGTAATGAGAAAATTAATGTTATTCTTTCTCGCCGTGATGTTGTATCAAAAGAAAAAAAGGAATATGATTTAAATTTAAGAATAGGTAAAATTGATAATTATTCCAGGCAAAAAGAAACAATGCAGGCATTTAAATTAACTTGTGTTTCGGATTATGTTTATCACAATAATTTAATCGCATTAACAAAACCATTTAGTGATTCTGTTGGTAAATCGATAACTGATATCTGTAAAAATAATTTAAATATTAATAAAGATAATTTGGAAATAGCAAAAGATACTGGTAGTGTTACAGGTGTTTACCCAAGATTAAAACCACTTTCAGCCATTAAATGGTTATTAAAAAATATTACAGATAATAAAACACCATTTTTCTTTTATGAGAGAATATCAGATAATAAATTAGTATTAGAATCATATAAGGCTATGATTGACAAAGATGTGTATGATGAATATACATATGAACCATATTTTGATGTACCACCAATTGAAAAAGATTTATATGAATTAGAAAGAAAAAGAATATCAACAATGTCCTCAGATTTAGATGTATCACAATTGGAATCCATAGCAGATGGTTGTTATGGTTCAACATTACACACACTGGATATTGCAACTAAATCTTATAAAACAGTTGAATATAATTACAATCGAGATGTTAAATTAAACGATAATGACGCATTATCAGATAACATGAAATTATTAGATACACCAATAAAAGAATTTACAAAGGGTAAAAATTTCTTTATCTCACAGAATTCACTAGCTTATGGAGCTAATTTAAATAATTATAACAATATTATTTCCTCTGGTTATTTGGATTCACATTCATATTTAAAAAATTTAAATACATTAACTATTAATATTACTATTAATGGTGATTTTGATTTAAAACTTGGTAATAAAATCCATGTTAGTATCAATAGGGCTGGTTCTGATGCAAAAGAAATAGCAGTGGATAAATATTTTACAGGGAATTATATTATTACTGCTATAGAACATTCATTTAAAGAAAGATATAAAATGAATTTAACATTGAAAAAGGATTCATTTGAAGATAGTATTGATGATATAATACAAATACAAGATAGGGCTAGGGAAGTATAATGAGAGCAGATGATTTTTTAAATAATGGATTTAACTGGTTTACTGGTGTTGTCGAAGATAGATTTGACCCAGAGGAAATGAACCGTGTTAAAGTGAGATGTTTTGGTTACCACACCGAGGATAAAAATGAATTAGATACTGATGAATTACCTTGGGCTACTGTTATGATGCCAACAACTGCAAGTGGAACATCAGGAATTGGAGACACACCACACGGATTAATGGAAGGTTCTTGGGTTGTAGGGTTTTTTAGAGATGGACCATCCGCACAAGACCCAATTATTATGGGAACAATTGCTTCCAAATCATCTAGTAGAAGTAAAAATTTAGGATTTACAGGTTTAAATTATCCAAAAGGAGAATATATTAACCAAAGTGATGTAAACTTTTCTGCGAGAGCAACCAAATATGAACAGGGAACATCAAATGTAGAGAGAACCAAAAAGGATTATCCTAGTATTACAACTGCTTCTCCTGCAAAAATATCAACAGTTGCTCCAGATAAGGCAGATAGTTTTTATGCCGCACAAACGTGGACAGAATTAAAACCATTAAATGACCATAAACCAGATTATCCATATAATAAGGTTAATGAAACTGAAAGTGGTCATGTATTTGAAGTTGATGATACACCAGGCAATTTAAGATTAAATAAACAGCATGCTTCTGGTTCATACGAAGAAATCTATAATGACGGAACAAGACAAGTTAAAATTATTGGTGATGATTATGAAATCATTGTAGCAAATAAAAATATCCATATTAAAGGTAATATGAATATGACTGTCGATGGTGATTTACGACAATTAGTGTATGGTAATTATCACTTGGAAGTTGAAAAAGATTTTACAATGAATATTAAAGGTTCATTACAACAAGGTATTCAAGGGAATCACGAGGCTGAAATAGCAAGAAATAGAAGCATTAATATTGGTTCCAATGATAATTTATTAGTGAATAATGATTTAATTCAAAATGTTGTAAATGATAATTTATTAACAATATCAAATAATTATACAATTAATACAGCAAAAAATTATGCAAATACTGCATACGAAAACATGACATTATTTGCTGGTGGTAAATATTCACAAAGTTCTGTGAGTGATTATGCAGTTGCTTCTGGTGGTAATATGTTATTTGGAACGACTGGTAATTTAACAGAGGAAGTAGATGGTACACATACAATGACTTGTGCGACTGCTGCATTAACATATAACGCTGGTGAATTAACAATTAATGATATCACACATACGCAACATACACATGAAGAGGTACCAGGTACTGGTGGTGCAAGTTCTCCAACACCTGCAACGCAACAAACATCTGCACCTACTACTGGGACATAAAAAATGAGTTGTTCAGAAAATAGTTCATTAAAAGGAATTAAGGATAAACAAGCACAATTGGATTCTCTTTTAGAAGGAGGAAAGGCTCAACTATCCTCAATGACTTCTAAATTAAATGAATTAAAAGCTGATTTGGAATCATTTAAACCTGAATTACCTAACATTGGTGGATTACAACAAGAGTTATTAGGCCTTGCGGCACTGACAACACCCGAAGGTTTGGCTGCAAAAATAGCAGAATTAAATGAAAAATATGGGGCAAAGGTTCCAAATTTATCATCATTAATTAGTGGTTTAGGATTGGATAGTTTTCCACCATCAATTAGTATATCTGATATATGTGACCAAATACCAAATGTCGAAGAAAAACCTGATGGAACAATAAAAGAAGAGCCAGAGGAATCAAAACCTGCAGAAGAAAAACCACCAGAACCTACACCAGAAAAGAAAACAGCACCTGTTGAACCTATTGATTTAGATAAGTATGAATTAAATAGGGACCTATTAAAGGCTTCATATGAGATTTCGAAGGAAAACCTTGGAATAGGACCAATCACAAGAGTATTTTTAAGGAAGAAGAATAATCAAAAATTATTAGATTTAACATGGCCAGAATTAATTGCAGAAATTGCAGAAACTGGTGGTTCAACATTTGATGAAACAAAAATATTTGATTATACATACGATGATTTACAAAAGAGAAGGGAAAATTTTTTAAAGAAAAAGAATGCTGAAGGTAAATGGGATTTTGTTACAGAGGGTAGAGTATTTGCAAAGGAATATAATTTAGCAAAAGCCTATGCTGCAAGTGTTGGAAATCCAATGGCAAATGCAGAAAGCTTCACGATTGCGGCTCAACAATGGGTTGAGAGACGAAAAGAGAAACTTAAAACTTCATAAAATAGTTTATAAATAGATATATGGCAGGATTAATACAATCAGATAAGAGTATTACAGGTGATACATCAAAGGCTCGTGTAGTTTCCAAAAGGAAACCACATAGAGATTTAGATTTATCTCTTAAAATACATCCAATACGATAGGATATTATACCTTTAAAAGATGATAATGCAATAAAAAATGCATTAAGAAATTTATTGGTTAGTAATTTTTATGACCGACCATTTGCAATCGATAAAGGTGCAAATTTAAAAGGTTTATTATTTGAGCCTGCAGATGTATTTACACAAATTGCATTAAGAAAAAATATAGAAACTGTAATAGAAAAATATGAACCAAGAGTTGCAATAAGGGAAATTGTCATTAATGATGAACCTGAAATGAACGCATATAGAATTTTGGTTGATTTTAAAATAAAAGAATTTGATACCAACGAAAGTGTTGAAATCATATTAAGAAGGTTAAAATAATATGGCTAGTAATTTAAATGTCACAGAATTAGATTTTGAACAAATTAAACAAAATTTAAAAAACTTTTTAAAACAACAAAATGAGTTCAATGATTATGATTTTGAGGGTTCAGGGTTAAGTGTTTTATTAGATGTACTTGCATATAATACACATTATAATGCTTTAAACGCTCACTATTCATTAAACGAGGCATTCCTTGATTCAGCACAGATTCGTGGTAATGTTGTTACCAGAGCAAAATTATTAGGATATACTCCTAGGTCTGTTTTATCACCAAGAGCACAAGTCAATTTAGTGGTTGATGTTTCTAGTGCTGTAGGAACTCTACCTCCTATCCTTGAATTAGATAGAGGAACAAAATTAAAAACAATAGTAGAAGGCGAAGAGTTCCAATATGTTGTTTTGGAAACTCAACAAGCAACTTTAGTAGGATTAACATATACTTTTAGTAATGTTGTATTATTAGAAGGTAATGTCCGAGAACTTAAATATAGAGTTGATAATGATATAGAGAATCAGAAATTTCAACTTACGGATTTAAATGCTGATACAACATCATTAAGAGTTCGTGTTCAGGAAAATGAGCAATCATCTGCATTTGATATTTACACTGCATTCGAATCATTAAAAAATGTGGATGCTTCAAGTAAAATTTATTATTTACAAGAAAATGCCTCTGGTTATTATGAGGTATATTTTGGAGATGGCGTAACGGGATTTAAACCTTTAAATAATAATATTGTAACGGTTGATTATGTTACGACCAAAGGTAAAGAATCAAATGGTGCTAATTCATTCTCAATGGTAGATAATATTGGAGGTTATTCTGATATTACAGTTACAACTGCAGTTAATGCATCTGGTGGTTCAGAGGCAGAAACACTTGAATCAATAAGATTTAATGCACCGTTAACATTTACAACACAAAACAGAGCTGTAACATCAGAAGATTATGCAGCCATTATTAAAAAAGAATTTACCAATGTTGATTCCATATCAACATGGGGTGGAGAAGATAACGACCCACCAGATTATGGTCGTGTTTATATATCAATTAAACCTTTATTATCTAATGCCTTAACAACTGCAGAAAAAAATGATATTACTGGTGCGATATTAAAAGGTAAAAATGTTGTTTCTATTACCCCACAAATTGTTGACCCTAATTTTACAAATTTAGAGATTGATTGTAACTTTAAATATAATCCAAACCTAACAGATAGAAGTTCAGTTGAATTAGAATCAGTTGTAAGAGATACTATTTCAGATTATAATTTTAATAATTTAAATAAATTTGATGGTGTGTTTAGGCATTCACAATTAACAAGAGCAATTGATAATGCAGACCCGGCGATATTAAATACTGTTATTCGACCAAGAATGTTCCAATATATTACACCAACAGTAGATACAAATAGTGTGGTTGAATTACAAAATCACATACTAAGTTTTGTTGCACCATTTTTCCAATCTGGTCAATCAACAAAATTTGTTTTAACATCAACTGCATTTGGTTTAGCAAGTGACCCAACAACAGAGCATTTCTTTGGTGATTTACCAATTGCTGGTTCAACAAACAGAACAGTGGTTGTTTATAAAATAGTAAACCAAGAGAATGTTATTGTAATTAATGATGCTGGATTATTAGAACCAGAGCTTGGTAAATTAACATTAAATAATTTTAGACCTAATAATACAAATCAAATTAAAATTACTGTATTACCTAATTCGTTAGACCTTGCACCAAAGCGTAATCAGTTAATCTCAATTGATAATAATTTTGTTACCATCGTACCAGACATTGATACAATTGCAGTTGCTGGTTCATCTGGTAGTATTACATATAACACAACACCTAGATTTAAATAATGGCACACAGACACTCAATATCAGGAGGTATAGTAGAAGTTGATAATTCAACACTACACGAAACAAAGGAGGATGTCCGCCTTGACCAATTATTACCACCTGATATATTAGAAGATAAAGTTAAATTACAATCTTTTTTAGAATCATATTATACGTTCATGAATATGGACGAATTTATATATCAGGAAACAGAAACATTTTCAGATGTTGTTTTAGACGGTATTGCAAGATTTAGAATACCAGACCCTAATAATACAAATGATAGATTTTTTACAGATGAAACAGGTGCAAGTTCAACTCTTATACTAACATCACCAACTGGTGATTCACCTGCTGAATTTACTTTTAATGGTTCGTCATCATCTATTGTTAATACTACCAATAATACACTTGACCTAACAGAGTTTCAACAAAAGGCATTACCGATAGGAACAAAAATTATATATGACACTGGTGATGGAACAGCAATTGGTGGTTTATCCGATGATACACAATATTTTGTTGTATTCAGCCAAGATAGTAGTATTAAATTAAGTTCAACGGTTGATGGTAGTGCTATTAATTTATCATCAGTAGGAACTGGTACACTTCATAGTATCAAAGGCGCATTACCAACAATGTCGATACCTTTATCAGATATTAATGTAGCAGTAACAAATGGTAATGACCTTCCTGGTTCTCTTGCTGATTCAACTTCTGAGATAGGTAAAACATTTAGTGTAAATGGGTTAAGTTCATTTAATAATTATACAGCAACATTAACAACAATTGTAAAATACTGGGTAGGACCTGGCCCATCATGGGTTATGAATAATATCGAATCAGCAATGGATATCGACCGAAATGAAGATAACTATTTGGAATTAATGCAGAAAGAAATTGCATCTGCTATTCCTAGAGATGTTACTGTAAATAAAAGAAACCTTTATAAAAGAATTATTGATTTTTATAAGGTAAGAGGTTCAGCAGATGCTGTTGAAATATTCTTTAGGTTATTGTTTAATGATAGCGTAGAGGTTGAATTTCCATATAATTCAACATTAATACCATCATCGGGTGGTTGGGACCAACCAGAAACAGTAGTTACATCAACCAATGGTGCTGTAAATAATAGCACATCAGTTACAATTATCGCATCAAATGAAAATATTAGACTTTCATCTAAATTAGTTGTTGGTACAACATATACACTAACAGACGATATTAGAGTAGAAGCAATTAATGGAACAGCAATTACACTTTCGGATCCTGCACCAACATTATTTAATGCGTCAAGCTCTTCTGTTATTAACATAACAGATAATACAATTCAATTATCAGCTGTGGATTCATTAAAATATGCAGTAGGAACAAAATTAACATATTTAAAATCAGGTGGAACAGAAATTGAGGGATTAACTGATGGTGGCATTTATTATGTTATATCAAATCAAAATAATCAAATAAAATTATCAACATCTTCTGGGGGTTCTGAAATCTCTTTAACATCACTTGGTGTTTTAGGAGCAAATGACGAACAACATAAATTAATCTTTCAAATTAATTTAACTGATGGCCAGGAAATTAATTTTGTACCAAGAGGAATATATTTAGATAAAAAAGGTTTTCTGTCTGATACAATTAAAATACAAGATAGTTTAAGATATCAAAAGTTCTCATACCTTATTAAAACAGGTAAAAATTTATCAGATTGGGAAAATGTATATGATAAATTAGTACATCCAGCTGGGTTTGTATATTTTGCAGAAATATTAATCTTTTTAGAATTATCAAGGAAAATTTTAGGTGATGATAGCTTTGACCCAGAAATATTAAGATGGGACGAATTAACAAAAATAATTAGAAGAGTTTTATCAGCAATGCCAATCAGACAGCCAGGTGTGATTGGTCCAGAGGATATTCCAATTCTTGTGGAAATGTTTGCTTCTATATTCCTTCCTGGAGTTGAAGCCAAGATACATAAATCAGGAACACTTTCACTTGGATTAAAAAATGGCGTTGTTACATCAACAACAGTAACAGGTGGTGGTAGTGGATATACATCTGCTCCTGTAGTTACAGCCTCTGATGCCGGTGCAGGAACACTATCAACATTTTCACCAGGCGAAGGCTATACTCCACAAACAGCATTTACAGCTGTAATAACAAATGGTTCAGTCAGTTCAATTACAATTAATAGTAGTGGTAAAGATTATAATGTCCCAACCTTGTCTATTGCAGCGCCCTCAGCAATCACGTTTGACGGTTCAGACGATGAAGTAGCTGGTGTAGGTATAGTAAATTTAACAGATAACACTATTAAATTAACAAACGATGAACAGGCGGCGTTACCAGTCGGTGCATTGGTCACATATGATTCTGGTGGAGGAACCGCAATTTCTAGTACTCCTCAATTGGAAAATGGGGCTGGTTATTATATTGTATATTCATCTGGTGGTAAAGTAAAAATTTCCGGAGAGCAAGGTGGTAGTGCAATTGATTTAGTTGGCGTAGGAAGTGGAACATCACATACACTAACTGGTACAACTGCAACTGCAACTGCTTCTAAAACAGATGGTCAGTTAGAAAGTATTACAATTGCTGAACCGGGTTTTGGTTATGCCAGTCCTCCAGCAATTACATTTAGTGGTATCGAACAATCACAAGGTAGTGGAGTTTTACCAACTGTAACCATAGGTATTGATTCAGATGGTAGATTAGACCAAAATAATATTACAATTAATACGACAGGTGGTGGTTGGTCAAACTTATTTGGAACACCTGCGGCCAATGTAAATGCTGGAACAATTGCAGCAATAAAGATTTTTGGTAAGGCAGATAAAACATATACAACGGCACCGAATATTGTATTTCCACAACCTACAGCAAAAGATGCAGAAGGTAATTTATTAAGCACTAACCAATTGGCAGTAGCTAATTTTACTTTAGACTCAGAAGGAGAAATAACTGGAGTAAATATATCTAATGCTGGTAGTGGTTACATTGCTGACCCAGATATAAAACTTGGAAGTGCAGTTAATAATGAAGTAAGAGTTGCAGACCAACAAGAGAAATTAATACTTTCTTTAAATCACTTTATGACAAACATTTATAATGGATTTAATATTGATAACTTTAGAACAATTATAAATAATGGATATAAACAAAGGAAAGGTCCAGAGAACTTCTTTACAAGTGCTAGACTTTATAATACCAATCAAACAATTGAATTTTTAGGTAATAATACATTGGAAACTATCAATTCAAGTGTTATAAATAAATATAACACGAATACTTTCGTGGAAATAGAATAATAGGAAAATAATTATGGCAGCAATAGTATCATCAAATTTTAGGGTTTTAAACGCTAATAACTTTAAAGAAGATGTAACAGACAGTAGCGTCTATGTCGCAATAGGTAAATCTGATGTATGGTCAAATAGTACATCGGTAACAGTTGATGGGACACCAGCAACACCAGCAGACAATTTAGACGATTTAGGAGAAATGAGAAAAAACCTAATAGCAATGAAAAAGGTTACTGGTTCTGACTTATCAAATGTTGTACCAAGATATACATGGACATCAGGTAACTCATATTATGCGTGGGATTCAGATGATGCAGAAATATTTGATAAAGCATTTTATATTGTTACATCAGAATTCAAGGTTTATAAGTGTATTAAAGCCGGTGGTGGAGCTTCAAGTATCCAACCAACACAAACATTAACAGTACCAACAGCAGAATCAGATGGATATATATGGAAATATATGTATACAATAGGTGTATCTGACGCAACAAAATTCTTAACAAATAGTTATATGCCAGTTAAAACAATCAGTTTAGGCACTGAAGCAGTGGTTGCTGCCACAACTTCTTCAAGTACAACTGTAACATTAACTGCATCAAATTTAGATATTACAGTGGGTATGGAAGTATCAGGTACAAACATTTCTGGTACACCAACAGTAAGTGCAAGAACTGGTAATGTATTAACACTTTCAACTGCACAAACACTTACGGCTGCGGATAGATTAACATTTGAATTTGCAAATGATAGTGCTGCAGAGGCTTCTTTAACTGAATCAGATTTTGCACAATATCTTAACCAAAAAGCTTCTAAAGCATCTGGAACAGCAGGTGGTATTGAAAGAATAGAAGTCACTGCACCTGGAACGGGTTATACAGATGGAACACATGCTGATATGGTAACAATTACTGGCGATGGAACAGGAGCAACTGCTACTGCAACAGTGTCTGGTAATGTTATAACATCAATTAATATAACAGCAAAAGGTTCAGGCTATACCGTGGCTGATGTTGTTATTTCAGGACAAGGTGGTTCTGACGGAACAGCAAGAGCAGTAGTTGCTCCAAAGTTTGGACATGGCGTTGACCCAGTATCTGAACTTGGTGGATTTTTTACATCATTAAATGTTTTATTAGATGGTGCAGATGGTAATGGAGACATTACAGTGGGTAATGATTTCAGACAAATTTCACTTATTAAGGAACCAAGAGATTATAATGCAAATGCATTAACTGGTCCAATTTCAACAGCAGATACTCGAAAGGCAACTAATTATTTAGATTTTGCTGCATCGATAACTAGTAAATATGCAGTTGATGAATTATTAGTTGGTGGCACATCTGGTGCACAAGCTTATGTAGTTGAAATTGATGAAACAAATGGTTATATACATTATCATCAAAATGCTAAAACAGGTTATGCAGATTTCCAAGGTGGTGAAACAGTAACAGGCCAAACATCTGGAGATGCAGTCGCGCTTGAATCAACCCCAGTAGGTAATCCAGAGGTTGACCGAGCAAGTGGAGAGGTATTATTTTTAGAAAATAGAGACCCAATTAATAGAACAACAACACAGATTGAAGATATTAAAGTTATATTAGAATTTTAATAATAGGAAATATTTATGGCAACAACAGTAGTAAAAAATTATAACGTAGCTCCATACTATGATGACTATGATGAAACAAAGAATTTTCATAGGATATTATTTAAACCTGGTTATTCAGTCCAGGCAAGAGAGTTAACACAGTTACAAACTGCACTTCAGGCTCAAATTGATAGGTATGGACAATTTGCATTTAAAGATGGCTCAAGAGTTGTAAATGGTAAAGCTACTGTCGATGTTAATTATGATTATATTAAAATAGAATCAACTTTTTGGAATGGTACAGCATCTGTTAATGCATCTACATATTTAGATGATTTAGTAGGAACAATAATTACTGGTACAAATAATACAGGAGACCAAGTAACTGCTGAAGTAAAAGAAGTTATTCCTGCTGTTAATTCAACAACAGAACCTAATACATTATATATTAAATATACTGGTGCTGGTAGTACTGGTGTGGCAGGTGAAGAAAAAACTATTACCAAATTTGTTGCTGGTGAATTAGCACAATCAGATGGTAATGGAACACCATTTATTATGGTTGGTGGAGGCTCTAATGTTGATAACAGTAATACTGCTTCTACAATAACCGACCCAATAGGTATAGGTTCAACAGCAAATGTTGAAGAAGGTGTGTATTTTATTTCAGGTTCATTTGTATATGTGCCTGGAGGTTCATTAATATTAGATAAATATTCAAACACTCCAAGTTACATTGTTGGTTTAAAAGTTACAGAATCAACTATATCATCAGATGTTGATAATACACTTGTTGATAATGCTCAAGGCTCACCCAATTATTCTGCACCAGGTGCGGACAGATATCAAATATCAACAACGCTGATTAAAGAACCACTTGATATTGCAAATAGAACAGAAAATAGTTATATTACACTATTATTAATAGAAGATGGTAAAACAACATCAGATAAAACAGATAAAAATAGTGGCACAGAATTATCAGAAAGATTAGCAAGAAGAACATTTGAAGAATCAGGTGATTATACAGTTAATCCATATCAATTAAATATAAGAGAACATTTAGATGACGAAGCAGGTAATAATGGCTATTTAACTTCAGGTAATGGTGGCGACACAGATAAATTAGCAATTGGTGTTGAGAAAAATGTAGCTTATGTTAAAGGATTTCGTATTGAAACAAATGGAACAAAATATTTAGAAGTAGATAAACCAAGAGGTGATGATGCTCAGATTGATGTAAACCAGGCACAACAAACATTAAATGTAGGTAATTATATCGAAGTAAATGAATCGGGTTCACTTGGTATGCCTGACATAATTAATTTTGATACAGTAGATTTACATGATGCCACAAATGGTGGTGGAACAGTAAGAGGTACAGCAAAGGTCAGAGGTGTTTCTCAGGGCTCATCTTCAACAAAATTATATCTATATTTATTTGATATTGTTTTTAATAGTGGTTATACCATGGCAAATATTGCATCTGTTGTTTGGGACGATAATGGAACAGTAAAATTTAGAGCTAATTTAGGTTCAGATAAAACAATTAAATCAACCGGATTTAATTCATTGGTATATAAATTACCATTTAATGCTATTGCAACATTAAGAGACCCTGCAACAACGGCTGATAGTCCAGATTATAATACATCATATGTAGTTAGAAAAACATTTATTACAGATACAGGTAATGCAGCAGATACTATTACTGGTGCCTCGTTTATTAACTCAAGTGGTGTAGTTGCTTACATTAAAGATGGAAGTACCTATGGTGAATTAGATGCGAATCCAACATGTACAATTTCAGGTGGTGGTAATACAATTACATTTACAACAGTAAATGGCTCATCTGTTAGTTTAACTGGAACACAACAAATAGAATATACAGTTGATGTTTCATATACTGGAGCCTCACCTAAAACAAAAACAAATACAAATAGAACAATTACTGGTTCACTTACAAATGGCGAATTAAGTTTAGGTAAACCTGATATAATTAAAATCAATGCAATTAAAGTTGGTTCAAGTTCAGGTACTGATGTAACAAATTTATTTACTCTTGATAATGGTCAAAGAGAAAGCTTTTATGGATTAGGAAAAATTATTTTAAAACCAGGCGAATCGGACCCTGGTAGTTTATATGTTGATTATAATTATTATGTTCATAGTGGGTCGAGTGATTTCTTCTCTGTTGATTCATATGTATTACCAAACCCTGCAGGAGAATATGATAATATTCCTACATTCAGTGGAACAAATGGTACTCTTGAATTAAGAGATTGTATTGATTTCAGACCAAGTGTACATGATGATGGAACATTTACAGGAGCAAATGTATCACTCTCAGCACCACCATCAGACAGTAACCAATTTATAACTGATTTAACTCACTATTTACCTAGAATAGATAAATTGTATGTTACAAGAAGAGGTGAGTTTAAAGTAGCTGTTGGTGTGCCGGATTCAAATCCAAAACCACCTGCAGTCCCAGATGATGCAATGGGTATATACAATTTAAGATTAGCACCATACATTTTCTCGCTAAGTGGAGTAAAACCACAATTAATAGAAAATAAAAGATTTACAATGCGAGATATTGGTGCATTAGAAAAACGTGTTAAAAATTTAGAATACTTTACATCACTTTCATTATTAGAACAAAGTGCGGCTGATGTCGATTTAAGTGATTCAAGTGGTACAACAAGATTAAAAAATGGATTTATTGTAGATAACTTTACAAGTCACGGTATTGGTGACCCATCAAATCCTGATTATAATTGTTCAATCGATAGGCAAAATGGTATATTAAGACCTAAATTTGATGAACGAAATGTTAATTTAATTAGAGCAGCAGCAGATGGTGGTGGTGTTGAGGTTAATGATGGCCTTGCTACAATGCCAATGAATGCAGATGTTAATTATGTAAATCAACCATACGCTTCAACATTCTCAAATGTTAATCCATATAATGTATTCAGTTGGGCAGGAACAATTAAATTATCTCCTGATTCAGATGAATGGAAAGAAACAGATGTTCGTCCAACGGTTACAGTTGATGATTCAGCATCATTTGACCAATTTAAGAAATTAGCAGAAGAAACAGGTATCTTAGGAACAGTTTGGAACGAATGGGAAACAAACTGGACTGGAGTTGATATTGATGAACAAACAGAAACAACTGGTACTGCGCCTGGTCGAAGAGGTAGAAACTTCTTTGGATTACCATGGTGGCTACAAGAAAACGAAAGAGAAGATTTCTTTGATATTGGAACAGCCGGTGGTGGTAACCAAACAACAATTACTACAACCACTACAACTACAGGACAGTCAAGAGATGGTATACAAACAGATTTAGCTTTTGACACAATTAGTAGAACAGATGGTGGTAAAGTAGTTGAGGTTAATTTTGTACCATTTATTAGGTCAAGAAAAATATTCTTTAAAGCAGAATTATTAAAACCAAATACACAAGTATATGCATTCTTTGATGGTACACCTATTTCAAGTTATGTTAAAGAAGAAACATTTACTGAATTCTCTACAAGAAATAATGTAACAACATACGAAGGTCAAACAACACACCCAGGTACAGCAGGGTCACTTATATCAAATAGTGCTGGTGTTATTGAAGGTTCATTTATTATACCAAGAAATGATGTATTAAAATTTGCAACAGGTTCAAGAGAATTTAGATTAACTGATAGTTCAACAAACAATAAACAAAACGAAACAACATATGCTGAGGCACAATATCATGCACAAGGTTTACTTGAATCAGTAGAAGAAACAATTGTATCTACAAAGGTACCAAGACTTGCTACATCTGAATTAAGAGAAGATAGAACATTAGTTGATACCAGAGTAAGTGAAACCACAACATGGGTTGACCCTGTTGCTGAAACTTTCCTTGTTGATAAGGAAGGTGGTATTATGTTAAAATCAGTTGATTTATACCTTAGATCAATTGACCAAAACATTCCAATTAGAGTTAGTATTAGAACAACATTAAATGGTACACCGACACAAAAAATTGTACCAGGTGCTGATAAAATATTATATCCAACTAATATTGCTACACAAGCAAGTACAACTGTAAGTGAATTCTCTAATGCAAATGCAACAATAGCAACAAACTTTGCATTTGATTTCCCTATATACCTTGCACAGGATACAGAATATGCAGTTGTTATTACCTCTCAATCAGATAGCTATGAGGTATATGTAGCTGAAATGGGTGGATTCGATATTACAGATGCAACAAAGAGAATTACAAAACAGCCATATAATGGTGTATTCTTCAGTTCACAAAATGCTTCAACATGGACACCAGAACAAAGCAAGGATTTAAAATTTAGATTAAATAGAGCATCGTTTGATACAAGTTCATCAAGTAAAATTACATTTGTAAATGATGTATTACCTACAAGAACTTTACAGGCAAATCCATTCTTCTTTACGAGTGGAAGCACTGCAGTTAAAGTATTCCATAAAAATCATGGTATGTATAATTCAGCTGATAGTGTTACAATATCAGGTGTTCCTGCAGGAACATATAATGGTATTAATGCCACAGAGCTTGGAACAACAGCAGCTCCTGTACGACATTCAATTAGTAATGTAGAACATGACTCATATGAAATTAATGTATCCACTACAGCGACTGGAACAAGTGCCTATGGTGGTGGTTCTACAGTCCAAGCAACAGAAAATAGACATATGGACTTATTATACCCTGTAATTCAAAATATGCAGGTACCAGGAACCTCTTGTAGATTTTTCCTCAAAACACACACAACATCTAGTGTTGATGGTGATGATGATGGATATACTTTAACAACAGCAGGTACAGATGGTTACGAAATATTACCAAATAGAAATTTCTATTTTCCTGTACCTCAAGCAATATTCTCTGGTACAAATGAAGAATTTGGTGGATTAAATAGTGTTAAATCATTCCAGTTGACTGCAGTAATGACTTCAACAAATGAAGCATTATCACCAGTTATTGATATGAATAGATTATCTGCAAATACAATTCAAAATATTGTAACAAGTAATGATGGTTCAGAGGCTGTAACATCAGGTGGTGCAGAAATATCTAAATATATAACTAAGAAAATTGAATTGGCTGAACAGGCAGATATTGCGACAGTATTTGTTAATGTTTTAAAACCAGGTGGTTCAGATGTTAATTTATATTGGAGAGCTTTAAATGGTGATGGTGATATTAATTCGGTTGCCTGGACATTACAAACACCAGTAGGTGGAGCAATACCATTTAATGCAACACAATTCCAAGAAGTTCAATTTGATGTTGACCCATTTGGAATTAATGCAAGCTTTAGTGCAATTCAATTTAAGTTAGTACTAAAAGCTGAAAATACATCACAACCACCGATGGTAAAAGACTTTAGAGCAATTTGTGCAACATAGGATAAAACATGGCTAGAAAAAAAATAAAAGAAAATCCTGATTTAGTAAAAGATACAGCATCAGGAGCAGTTATAAATACTAATAGTAATGCCTTTGCAAGAAGAAGAGAACAAATGAGACTTGCTCAGGAAAAGGATAATAAAATTGTCCAACTTGAAAAGGATGTTGCTGAACTAAAAAAATTAATTAAAGGTTTGAGTAAAAAATAATGGCAGCTAATAACGAAACTAGAATTGTAAAGAGTAATACACTTGAGGAACTTCGTCAGAAAACAAACGAAGTATCTCTACACTTAGGTGATAATGGGTTAATTGATTCAAGGATACTTGATAAAACAGAAACATTTACGGCTTCTGCTGGTCAGACATTATTTACATCTAATACTTTAAGATTTGAAATTAAACCTGAGGAATCATTTGATGATAGTGCAAATAGTGAATCATTAAGTGTTGGTGTTGTTAAAGTATATAAGGACGGCACAGAATTAACTCAAGGTTTAGATGCTGCAAACTTTGAAGTTCCTAATTTTGTCCTTGCTGTTACACTACAAAACAGTCCTACGATACCTGCAGAATTTGTAGAAGGTGCGGTATTAACACAATCAAATGGCTTTAGTGGAACATTATTATCTGCTGACAGTTCATTATTAAGGTTTAAAGCAATTACAGGAATATTTTCAACTTCAGCTAATTTAGGTATTCCACATACTGATGCAAATAAGAGAGTTAATTCCTCAGATATAGCATCATCAACTGCTCAATCTGCTACTTATGGTAATATTATTAAATTAAATACTGCTGCATCTGCTGGAGATGTTATTAAGGTTGTTTCAACAAATGTTATCGATGCAGTAAACGAAGTACAAGATGATATTGGTGATATTACAGCATTAGGCACAAGTTCAACAACTGACCTCGTTACAGCTATTAATGAATTAGAAACTGGTATCAGAGGAACAAGTTCGAATTTAGTTGCTACAGATTTAACAACTACAGCAAATGATTTAGTTGCTGGTATTAATGAACTTGATGCAGAAATTGGTAATGTTGATGATATAGATGCTGCATCAGGATATTCTGCTACATCTGTGGTAACAGGTATTACAGAATTACAAAGTCATCTAGGAACAAAAGGAAATTTATTAACATCAACAGATACAGATTTAGTAGTTGCAATAAATGAAGTACATAACGATGCTTTGGCAAGTCTTAAGAAAATAGACAGTGGAACACAAACATTAAATACTGATTTATTATTTACAAGTGGTAATACAGTTACCTTTCCAGATAATACAACACTTGATATAAGAAATGGTTCATTATTAGTAGGTGCTGGTGGTACAGAACTTCAATTTGATACAGCATTCATTGCACTTACAGCAAACGATGCTAGTAATTCGGCCGTAAATCAATTAGGTCTTGAGGTTAAAAGAGCAGGTTCTGACTTTGCAAGATTACAATGGAACGAAACATTAGTAGGAAGTACTCCATCTAAAGCATGGGAGTTAATTGGAATGAACGATGCTGGTGCAGCAAATACTGCAGGCATAGTTACATTTTATAACGCAAAGGATTTAATTGCCGGTTCAGAAACTGGTATCAGTGTAGTTTGGGACGATACAAATGATAGGTTTAATTTTGCACTAACAGCAGACCCAACAATACAATTAGGTAATGACCTAAGTGGTTCAGTTACACTTACAAATTTAGCAACACAAACATATACACTTACAGCAACTATTAATGCAGGTACTGTAGAAAACAGCATGTTAGCTTCAAACGCAGTTACTAACGCAAAGATATTAGATTCAACTATTGCAAATGCTAAATTAAGTAATCCAAGTTGGACAATTACAGATGGCAGTAATGCTACACCTGTTAATTTAGGTGATACACTTACAATACAAGGAACATCTGGTGAAGTAGAAGTAGTAGAAAATTCAAATACTGTAACCGTAGGTTTACCAACTAATGTTGATGTTGATGGAAACCTAGTTGTAGGTGGAAACTTAACTGTACAAGGTACACAGACAATATTAAACACAACAACATTAGAAGTTGAAGATACTTTAGTTCTTGCAGGAAATAATTTAAGTTCAGAACCAAGTTCAGGTGGATTTGGTTTAGAGGTTGGACCAATTACAAGTCCAAGTGGTGTTGCTTCTGGCGTAACAGGAGCTCACTCAATTGTATATAACTATGGTCATAATAATGGCGATGGTACTTATGGAAGATGGGAAGCAGATGGTTCATTAATTCTTTCAACTGCTACACTTTCAACTCCTCAGGTTGAAGGAAGTGATTTTGGTCCTGGTGATAATTTAACATTTAGTGCTGGAAGTGGATTAAGTGAAAGCGTATCAGGCTTTGCAGTAACATATACAAATACTGACAGAGGTTCATCACAGAATATATTTAAAAATGTAGCTTCAAGTTCAGGTACTGCAGTAGCAGATAATAATAATGACACACTTACAATATTAGGTGGTAATGATTTATCAACATCAGTAAGTGGAGACACATTAACAATACAACATGATAATTCCGGTGCAACTGCAGGTAGTTATGGAGCAAGGCATACTGTTCCAAATATTACAGTAGACGCAAGAGGTCATGTAACAAATATTTCTAATAATAGTGCAATCACACTTGGTTCATTAGGTTATTCTGGTTCAACATCAGCTGATAATTATGGTTCATTTAATATTAGAGCAAATACTGCAGCATCAACAGCGATTGGTTCAGGTGAAACAATAACCTTTACTGATAGTGGTGCTACAACGGTTACAAGAAGTGGTAATACAATTGATATATCATCAGTCAATACACAATATAGTGTAGGTGATGGTGGTTTAACAGCTGTTAATTTTACAACAACTAGAAGAGATAAACTTGATGGAATAGCTGCAAGTGCAAATAATTATTCATGGCAATATGATACATCAGGTAATGGTAGTAACCAAACAGTATCAAATGGAAATGTTATCAGAATTCAAGGTAGTGGAGCGACATCTGTAACACATAGTGGTTCAACAATTACAATTTCATCTACAGATAATAATGATAATGATAATACAATTACAAACATTGGCGTTAATAATGCAAATTATACAAATGGTAATATTAACTTCCAAGCATCTGGTGCTGCATCAATATCAAAATCTGGTAATACAGTAACAATATCATCTGTTAATACAACATATGGTGTAGGCGATGGTGGTTTAACACAAAAGAACTTTACAACCACATTAAAAAATAAATTAGATGGTATTGCAGCAGGTGCTACGAATGTAACAAGTAATAGCCAAATATCAAATGGTGAAGGATATACAACTTATAGTGCTAACCAAACTCTAAATAATAACTCTAATGTTCACTTTGAAGGTTTAATGGTTGGACAAACATCAGGTTCTACAGCAAATACAATACGCTGTGTTGGTGATGTTGTTGCTTTCTATTCATCAGATGAAAGATTAAAAGATAATATTACACCAATCGAAAATTCATTAGAAAAAGTTGGACAATTAAAAGGTTACGAATTTGATTGGAATGATAAACAAGAAGTTTACGAAGGACATGATGTTGGTGTAATTGCTCAAGAAGTTGAAAAAGTAGTACCAGAAATTGTCACAACAAGAGAACATGATGGCTATAAAGCTGTTAAATACGAAAAATTAGTTCCTCTTTTAATTAATGCGATTAATGAATTAAAGGCTGAAATTGAGGAATTAAAAGTTATAAATAAAGGTATAGAGAAATAAAAAATGGCAGTATACTCTAATATTGTAATAGACCAAGGTGCTGATT
>Ga0098048_1000260_pt1 | contig 27185 bp, 26 predicted proteins | sample 13_taG_FD_75052 | JGI IMG/M metagenome (GOLD analysis project Ga0098048, IMG submission 75052) | Marine viral communities from the Subarctic Pacific Ocean - 13_ETSP_OMZ_AT15268 metaG | ecosystem: Environmental > Aquatic > Marine > Oceanic | place: Pacific Ocean | collected 2015-01-16 | reverse complement strand
GGTGGTGGACTTGCAGCGGGCAAGTACTTAAGCTAATAAAATAAAACAACCTAATAACTTCACCGGCATAAAGGAAGTGAATCATGATTAAGACAGCACAAGACGCATATTTAGCTGGCCGCCAAGCGGCCATGGTAAAGCTCGCTGAACCACCAGCAGCACCAGCAGCAGCAGCAGACACAGGCTACTTAGCCGGGCTAGCCAACCAAATCGGTCTCGGTAGCCAGGGGTTGTACAATGGCGCCACGGGCTCTTCGTTTGCCCATAAGTACCTAGACCCACGTAGGCTCGCAACAATGGAGAACCTTTCTCGTCTTGGCATGCTTGGAGGTGCTGCGGGTGGAACGTACCTGGGCGGTATGGATCCACGAGCTGCTGCTATTTCATCCGCGGGCGCTTTAGGTGGTGCAGCCGTTGGAGGTAACTTAGGGGTTGGGCTGGATTTGGCACTCCAGGCAGCCGGAGTAGATCCATCAGCGATCCCAACTGAGGCACTCGTCTCAGGCGGCGGAGCTCTTGGTGGCCTCGGGGGCGGATTGGCAGCGGGCAAGTACTTAAGCTAAGAGTTGATAATTTAAAAACCTCGTCTATACTTGAGGTGTAACCACCTAACACTAGTGCCAGAAGTGATATCGCTGGCGATAAGGACTACGTTATGATTAAGACAGCACAAGATGCATACTTAGCAGGTCGCCACGCGGCTATGGAAAAGCTCGCTGAAGGCGTTATGGATAACCAGGCTAACGTACTTAAGCAGATCGGCCTCGGCGGGGAAGGGTTGTATGATAACCCGCAGGCTGATGCTGGAGTTTTGGCTCACCTAGACCCTCGTAGACTCGCATCTATGCAGAACCTCTCTCGTCTTGGCATGCTCGGTGGGGCTGCTGGTGGAGCTTACCTCGGTGGTATGGACCCACGAGCTGCTGCGATTGCGTCTGCTGGCGCTCTTGGTGGCGGCTATGCTGGTGGTAATCTTGGTCAAGGTATCGGAGCAGCTATTAACGCGTTTGGTAAAGCTGATAAGCCAGACATCGTAAACCAGGAGCTCATGAACCAGCTCATCGCAGGCGGTGGAGCTCTCGGTGGTGCCGGTGGTGGACTCGCAGCGGGTCGTTACTTAGCCTAAGTAGAGGACTCATATGCTGAGAGAGACACTTTATAATACCCACTGCTTTATGAAGCTGTCTCAGGCGCCTAGTGCAGAACCGACAGCTAAGCCAGCAGCTAAGCCAGCAGCTACGCCAGCAGCTAAGCCAGCAGCTACGCCAGCAGCTACGCCAGCAGCTACGCCAGCGACTCCCTCGTTACCCTATTTTTTAAGTGAATTCAGAGAGAAGGCTACTGCGCTGGCTACTCAGGCCAAACAAAACCCGGGGGCTGTCGCCCTGAACACAATGGCTGGATCATACCCGAATGGGTCTGTGATCAGCAGGGTGGGCCTTTCTGGTGGAAACCACACGATACCGCGTTTCGCAGGTAAGCTGCTGGGTTTAGACCCTAAGGATCTAGCCGGACAGCTCCGTAAAAGCGGTCCGGGATACCTTACTAAGGGCGTAGCACAGTATATAACTCCCCAGAATATAAATAGGGCTGCCATGCTAGGTGGTACAGTGGCTGGTGGCGTGGGCGGAGGCAACACCCTAAAATCCTGGGGCGCTGGACTCGGCGGCTCCGTAGGTGGAGCACTCCTTGGTGGATATGCCTCGGAAGCTCTTAACCGGGGGATAGACGCCTACCAAGGAAATAGGGGTACCAGAAGTAGCTTCACACGAAGAGTGATAAGCGATGTACTACTTCCTAGCGCAGGCGCGTCTCTTGGTGGGTACTACGCTGGTAGAGCTACTAGAGATTAGCCTCAACGTCGTCTAATTCAGGGTACTCTATCTCAGTTATGCTGAGGGAATCCTGATCAGAATTATTGTTGCCATCCGGGTAGTCTTCTTCTAGACTGGCGATATCGTGGATATCATCTAAGGCTATTTCTTGCTGACTGATGGGATCTACGTCTTTATCGTACATTCTGGACTCCTTGGAGTGACTACATGAGTAACAAGATCAGCGACGTTAACTCGATAAATCTTGCAGGTAATAAGATTAATATAGACAACCTACTGAAGGGTCAAGCCTCAGAGGTTAGTGAAGGGGATTCTCCGTCAGAGGATGATCTACTAAATTCTGCTGTGGAAGATATAGCCGAAGAGCTCTACGCCACGCCGTCAGAGATGTGGCGGCAAGAGTGTGAGCTCATGGGGCTTCCTATGGAAGAAGCAGCAAAGATTCTGGACGCAGTAATGTCTAGAGGGTTCTATGAGGAATCTTACAGGTTGGCAGGTAGAGTGTTTAAGCTCAGGACACGAACCACTGTGGATGGTGATAGACTGATTGAGATGCTCAGAGAGCTTCGACCGGATAACAACGCGGTGCTGACTCATCTTGTTGCTAGAATTAATCTAGCATCTAGCCTAAGCACTTTCGGTAATGAGGCATTTCCCCACACGTACCCGTCTGACGATAACCGCAATGTACTAGATGCAGAGTGGAAGTCTCGATGGAGCTACACGTCTTCTCTACCGCAGCCAATCTTTCTAGCGGTTACCCAGACATTACAGAACTTCGATGAGAAGGTTGCTCTAGCCTGTGATGCTCGGGCTCTTGAAAATTTTTAAGTACCTCATGGGGTAGCGCCCGGGCAGAGCTCTTACTCAGAGGGTTAGAGCTGCCCCCACGAGGTAGCGTTAGAAGCTGCATCATGGAGGAAATGGTGCACCGTGAGCGCATCAGATCCTGGAAATCTATGATGCTTCAGCTTAATACGCTTGTAGCCCACACAGTAAAGAGTAGCGAGGCGTTATCTGAAGTTGGAAAAGACCTGGCGGAGCTATACGATATGATTATACATAGCTCTGGAGCCTACAGATTGGATGCCCGACTAGAGGGTAATTCTAGGTCTGATTCCAAAGACAAAAAAGATATATACGACATAGCCAAGCTAGTAGAGGGATTGCCCGATGTATGATCCAGGAAAAGGTATCTTTGGAGACGTCTCAGGTAGTCTGCATAACATACCAATGCATATGCAGGACAACGGTAGGGTAGCACAGCAGATACCTACACCTGGCCAGGTACAGATACATAACCCCGCGATGCATATGAGCAACGCAGAGCTCCAGCGTGGCATGCGGGTTATGTCTATGGACTCCCCTCTCGGCGGATCTTCGGGTATGGGCCACTATCAGACGAAGATACATAACGCTGCTCTTTATTCCAGCTACGCGGGGGAGAAGAGGGCACGAGAAGCACGAGATAATATACAGGACATGCGAAATCTGTCTGGTGCAGCGCAGATAGGATTGGGCCTGCTAGCATTAACCCCAGTAGGAGGAGCCGCTGCTACTATAGGTAGTGTAGCCCTGATGGGTGCGGACTACCTTATGGAGGATAGTGAGGCGTACTATAAGGGCTTCCAGAACCGCATGTCTGATATACGGGGTATTAAGAATATAATGCGAGGTACTGGACCCGCAATGATGAACAGATTCACTGGCAGGAGTAGCGAAAGCTCTGCTTTGCAATACCTATCTGCAATGTCGGGTATTTCGAGCGATATAGGAGTAACTTCTGGGGATCTGCATGGCATGAATACCATGGCAGCTCAGGGTGGTCTGCTCCAGGGTCACGGGGGTAGCGTGGGTCAGCTTAGTCAAAGGCTTAGGCAGGTAGCCAAGCTTACCAAGCAAATCATGGACGTGGGAGCTGGTATATCTGCACAAGATGCTATGGAGATGCAGCGTATGGCCCAGGATCTGGATATAAATACGTCCAAGTTCGGCACTATGGATATAGGTAGCCGCTTAATAAGCGCAGCTAAACTGTCTGGCCGTAGTGTTAAGGATATGGCGGGCGTTATGTCTGCCGGTGCTAGTATATCCGGACAAATGGGGGTAGGCACAGCTGTAGGTGCAGACATAGCACTATTCAATGACTCATTTGTTAGCTCTAGCTACTCTAGCCTAGGTGTAGATACTAGGCGTAAGGTGGGCACGGCAGACCAGTTCGCTTCTACACTTAATGTAGCACATTCTAAGTTTGCAGCGAGTATATCTAATAGCCTAGTGGGGCAGTCTATGTTTGTGGACCCAACTACTGGCGAAATGAGAATAGACGAAGGCTCTGCCGGGCTTTTCCAGGTAGGTAGAAAGGCAGCACTAGAGGCGAACAGGAGGTTCAAGAGGACATTCACGGGCACTACAGGGGGCATGCTGTCATCGGCGGGAGTATCTACCAAATACATAAAATCTATTATGGAGCTGCAGTCTGCAGATATAGCAAAATCAGCAGCAGAGGGAATGGACCCCGAGAAGAGAATGGAGCTCATGCTCCGAGAGGCCATGGTAGAGTCACAGAGACTTAAGATAGATCCTAGAGCGTTCCTCATTAGAAAGTATGGCAAGCAGGCTGCTGACGCTGTAATGGTACAAGCTAAGCAGTTTGAGGACTCGGCATCTTCACGATCCCTGGATTCCTACAAGCAGAACTTAGAGTATCACGCTTCTGTAGCAGCAGCTGATATTAGCGGACTTGGAGAAGTAACTGCTTCTTCGTCTGAGAAGCTAGGCCGGATAGCCGCCTCTGTGGAAGCTAGATTATCTGAGAGAGCCACAGAGGAGGCTATGGGTATATTCAGAAAGGGTGGAGCCACATCCAAGCTGGGTATAATGGATGTTGAAGTAGGTGGTAGCCTGGAAGGGGCTAGGTTAGGAACTATAAGGAGGGATACTCTATACAATGCTTACGTGGGAGCTAATTCTCTTTTAGATAAAGTCAAGAAGGATGGAGACCTAAGCCTATCCGCCCGTTATCGTAAATCTGCACAGGCAGATGATATGGATGAATCACTCATGGGCAAGTATTTGATAGCTAGAGGTAAAGAGCACAGCAGGATTTTTGACATAGGTACTATGCGGGGGGTACAGACGGATATAATGTCCGCATTCAATGAGAACTTCTCAGGCATGAGCCTGTCCCAGATCGCTAATGTTATTAAAACCACTAAGTCAACAGATGTAGAGCTTAATAGGGATCTTAGAGCCATTGTTAGTCAGGGTGGATACTTACGGGATAAATCTTTTACTGCTTCCGACCTACTACGTAGTAGAAAGATTAGCGCTAGGATGCGCGGAGCTCTCGAGCAGATGGATCCAGACAAGGAATTGTCCATGGGCGAGCTTGCAGCTACCCGTACAGGAATGGGCATAGCCTCGGGGGATGTTGAGGCTGCTAGTCTATATAGTAGTGCTAGGCTGAATGTAAAGCAGGCGCTTACGGAGGCTAAGTTAACTGTAGCTGACCAGGGTAGGCTAGGTAACGCAGTTGCTAGATTTGTATCTGATAGGGACACCTTAAGAGGTAAAGGTACAGGTACTATGCAAGAAGTTAGAGCTGCTATGATGGCTGCTGGCTTCGGTGAGGCCGCCGTCAATAATCCGGACCTGATTAGAGCATTTATGGCTAAGGCCAGTAAGAACACGGCAGCAGCCAACCACCTATCTGGGGTAGTTACCAAGACTACGGGGTTAGTAGATGCTTTCTCAGGGGAGGCAGCTCTAGCGTTTGATTCTACTATATTGTCTACTACGCTTACTGCATTCGGTAGTGAGGACGCTGATAAGAAAAATAAAGCTAACGAAAAATTTGACGAGAGCTTTCTAGGAGGAGTATTTTCCTTTAAGCCTTTACTGGAAATGAACAGGAATATAGTTAAGCGGAGCTATTTGCGGCGAGGACATTCGATGGCCAGCCTTCTATACGACCCTGGAACAGATGCTACTCATATCGATCAAGAGGACGCAGAGGAGAGGTTACTAGCTTTAGGTGAGTTGCTGGACACAGCTGGCGGTAGCAAGGATCTACTGGCTATAGTCAACGGGCTAAAGACAACCGGTGGATCAATAGAAGACGCTATAGAAAGTATGCTAGTATCTACGGATACAACTGAAGACCAGAGGAAGATACTTGGAAAGTTACAGGGCTCTAAGCATTTAGGACCATTAAAGCAACTGCTTAAGGTAAAGGGATTACGAGTAGGAGACCTCACACAAGCTGGTACTATGGCCAAGGGATTCAAGCAGCATTCAGCGCTATCTAATGTAATAGAGAGCCTTAAGGACACAGGGTTTAACAACATCTTGGGCGACGAGGCGACTAAGGCGAGTAGGGTTATAGAGAACCTAAAGAGCACAGATAAAGCTGCCGAAGCCCTACAGGCATACGACAAGAGTCATGATGTAGACAGAGCTCTCACTACATTCGGTCTAAATCTAAATAAGATGGATGACTCTCAGAAAGAGCAGGTTAGAAGACTCTTTATGGATACCGTAGGAGCAGAGGGTAAATCTGGTATTGGAGACTTCCAGAAGCAGCTGTTCAAGATACTTGATTCAGCAGGCAAGACTTCTGGAGGTAAATCCGGCGGCAAAACGGCAGAGGATCCAACCCTAAATACAATTAGAAGTTTTGATAAGATGCTAGAGGCGTCTGCTATGATGATGGTTGCTCTTACTAAGGATAAAGAAGCGGGGGCTGCGGACCTAAAGAGAGCTCAAAGCATACTGCAAGAGCTAGCTTCTCGTGCACAGGTGAACTGATATGCAAGAAAAGTACACTCAGGAAAAACTTATAGATCATAAGTACATACGAACGACTGCCTCTAATGTGCTGTCTCAGCGTGTAGACTCCATGAGAGAGGATCTGTGCAAGGGCGGATCTTTGGAAGAAAGCAATATTTCTGTACTAGCTAGGGCACTAGCTGTTACCGGAGCTAATGGGCTACTTGTAACTTCCAGATTCAAGAGGGACTAATTATGGCTACTGCTGAAAAGATGCTAGAGGAGAAGAGACTGCTTCGAGGAACTGATGTACTGTTACCTAAGTATGTAATCAGTGCAGGTAGAGGTCTTGATCAGTCAGATGCACACTTGTCTATGGCGCGCCTGTACTTCCGTAATATGGATGAGGTTCTATCTGCCATAAAAGAAGACGGTATAGACGTTGATGTATCCTATGTGGGTGATAATCCCGCTACTTACATAGGGTTTATACTGCAGAGTGTGAATGAGAACCGTACTGAGAAGGTACAAACTCTGCCTCTAGCTGGAGACTCATTTCACTCCACGTTCTTTGGAGAGATGCCCAGACAGTACGTATTTAGCGGCATGTTGTTCAACTCAAAGAACGCAAGGTGGAGGGAAGCCTTTGAGCGACTTTACGACAACTATCTGAGAGGCTACAAGTCTGCAGGCGCAGGGCGCCCAGTGCAGATTATATATGATAATAAGATAGTGTCTGGATGGATTACTAATATAAGCCAGCAGGTTACCTCTACTAACGAGATGCTAGCCCCGTTTAACATGACCTTGCAGGTTATACGGGATACGCCATTGACTCCAGTCAGAGATATAATCGATACAGTAGAGTCTTACAGCCATAGGCATACCGGGCCTAGGCTTGGCGTAGAAGACACTAAGGTTAACTTAGGGCCTGACGACTACGTAAGAAAAGCGTCCATATCACTACCTAAGAGAGTATATACTTCTTCTGTTACTGGAAGATGCAGGGTTAAGAATCCAAATAGTACCAGGTACAACAAGACTAGAAAAACTACTGCCCCTCAAGGTCCAGTAAAATCCAAGAGCCCCACGTATGACTCGTGTGATATGGCTGAAGCAGTAGTTTACCATCTCAAAGCTATAGAGACTGCAGAAGCTAAGCTTGCAAAAATACCACGTAGCAAGGCCAACGCAGCTAGGAGAAAGGCTCAAAACAGGGTAAAGAATAGAGCCATGGACCACCTTAAGAATCTGCAGGGGTGGGCAGAGAATAAGGATGTTAAGGGGTACAACCGCCTAGATACGTTGGGGGGTGGGGTAGGAGGAGCATCAGCCCTTATAAGGGCTGCCAGAAATACTAGTGGTACGACCAGAACTGTAAACAGCGCTACTCTTAAAGGTAAGCTAAGTAAGATCAAGGAGAGCTGACGAGTGACTATATATCAGACAGACACTAGCCTACCTGGTACAACTGATACTTCTGCTTGGGGAGACGGCACACAAACGGGCGAGTTACCTATTAGAGATGCTATAGAGGCATCTTCTACGGACCTTTCAAGTGCAGTAAATCTAGTAACTACAGAGGTTTTTAAGATGATTTCCTCTGATGGGCAGGTAAGCAACGCTACGTATCTGCGAGGGCTGCAACTTTTGTACATGTATGACCTGCATTGGATAGCAATTTCTTACTGGCCAGAAGCTGAGAGCCTAGTGAGCTCCTTCTCCACAACTCTAGCAGGAGTCTCTGGTGTCAGGGACCTGGAAGGAAATTCTGATAGGTTCTCTGCGCTATCCGATAAGTTCAGATCAATGCTCAACTCAACTACAATGGACAAGAAGACTCTTACGCTAGTCAGGGAGGAGACCTCAGTACATGGTAAGATGTCTTCAGTTCTCGAGGCCGTGCTTTTGTTCTTTGTCATACTAGGAGCATCTAACTCAGGAGGGTCAGCTGTATGAGCAAAGCTACAGTAGGATCAGTACTTCTTTATCTTAATGGCATAAGAGTTCCATGTACGTCTGTATCTATAGCATATTCGGACGGAACTCCAGCGTCTGGCGGTGCTCAGATTCCATGGCACCCTGTACTCGAGGGTCTAGGAGAAGAGGATTTGATGCAGGTTGCTGTGTTCTACCTTGACACAGTATACTATGAAAAGCCCCAGTACTGCCTACTTTTTGAGGGTAGACTCGCGGGCTACTCGTACTCCAATACGAACACTGAGGAGACGATGTCATTGCAGTTTGAGAGCAACCTTATGGTTCTCAACGATATGAGCATAAACTTTACTTCAAAATCTACCAGATCTGGTAGCACCGCGGATAAGGACTACCCTAATCAGCTTAATGTAAAAGGAAAAGGAGCTAGCCTCCTGACTTCTAAGTTCTCTGGTAGGAGTATAAAGAGGCCCTTTGATATTGTAGAGAACATAATTTACGCAGCTACAGGTTCTTACAGAGATAAGAATAAGTATACTGATCTCATAAAAGACTCTACCTTTTTAAAAGAAGTGAGTAGGCTTGAAGAGGCTCTTAGCGAAGCGGTAGCTGAAGAGTTTAAAAGACTAAGGGAAGACCCTACTAGAACCAGCTCCACGGATGAGGAGCTCACCGAGTTAGCTTTAGAACTGGCTTTTGATGGTATAGCGGAGCAGACGCTAGAGATGGGTGTACCCACTGATAGGTATTTTTCATCTGGAGATGACCTGAGGGGCAGGGCTAGATTAGCTGCTGCGGCAGCTATAAATAGGAAGGTAAAGGGTTCAGCCTTAAACTACAGAGATGTGGTAATGTCGGGGTTCTTTGCTCGACACATGAGGCTTATACGCTTCAGGGAGCATTGGATGTGCTCCCCGTACCTGGAGGGATTCCCCGGAGACGGATCGGAGGAAGCGTCTCTTGGTGGGGGAGTATTCCCTATGCTGAGAAGCAAGGGGGCTAAAAAATTCTTAAAGTCAATGTTGCGCAGAACCGGCGAGAAGATGGGACCTCAGGGGAGAGTATGGTCTCTAGTATCTAACCTGTTCAGCCTCATGTTCTACAGGATACAAGAGGTGCCCGCACCACCCGCGTACATATCCTCAAAGTACTCTCTACCAGATAAGCAACTAAAGTCCGTCCTAGAGGGCTTAGAGGACTTGGCGGATGGGGAGCAGCCTAACTACTCAGATTTATATGGTAAGGCTTATGCTTCGGGAGGACATGTTACCATAGGCAGCTTCTTAACAGCACCTATAGCACCCTATGCTATACCGCCTAGCTGCAACGTGATTTTCCCATGCCAGAGAACAAGTCTGACTTTTAGTAACTCGACCAATTCTCCACCCACCAGAGTTTACTACAATCGTAGGAACCATCTAGGTAAGCTAAACCTAGCATCCAAGTCCCCTGGGCACAACTACGATGCAAGTAGGGTGGGGTTTCCTAGCGTAGCAGCGGGGCTTAGTCAGAAGGCAGCAGGAGGCTCTTCTAGGGATCTAGAGGCTCTGGTCTTCCCTGAAGAATACTATAGGGGCCCTAGAGTTAAAATGAGCTACGTGCATCCATCGTACTCTGCTATACAGGACTTTGCCAACTCTGCCCGGTTTTCCGAGTCTAAGTTAAGCGCAGGGAAGTCCGCTACGGTGTTCGATACAGATCCTGAAAGTTTAAATTATTCCCTAGAAGCCGTTGAGAAATCTACAGCTAAAGGCATATCCTCCTACGGGCTCTATTACATGCTGGCCCAGAAGGAGTATCAGGATGCTAGGACAGCTTCTAGGGGGGGCAGTATATCTACTGTATTCAACCCTTACATTATACCGGGATTCCCCTGCGCTGTTCTTTCCGGTGATGATTCAGGTATGCAGTACTATGGTAAGATTGCTTCAGTTACTCATACCTTAAGTAATCAGGGTGCTGCTACCACCAGTATGTCATTGTCTAACCTGAGGGACATAAAAGATAACCTTAAGCAGGTAGTACTAGACCGCGGCATTACAGACATCTCTCCTTCAGACCCCATAAAAGAGATACGTAATCTTTTGCAGGTGTCTGCCGGAGCTGAGGAGTACTACAAGTCCTTGCTTAAAAGAGGTGAGGACACAGCTGAAGTTCTCTCAGATGAGCTCATAGGACTCGATATGCGAGTGGAGGAGGCATATCGCAGTATTCAGGAGGCAAAAGAGAGGGAGGTAGCTTACGTAGTCGGAGCATTAACCTTTAAAGATCTAGAAGGCAAAGAGTACTCGTACGCGGGTAGGGAGGCAGGACTAGCCTCACTGCAGGCTAGGGCAAATAGCACTAGCACTACTCCAGAAGAGCTTGAAGAAGTAAGGGCGTTAACTGATACTGCCGATATCTTTATCCGAGAGAGGGAAGGCTTAATACAGGAAAAGTCTGCTCTTGAGGCAGAGCTAGGCAGGCTAGAAGGACTGCTAGTAAATTCGGAGAAAGAGTACTTCTCAGGCAGCATATATCCTAGTTCTTTTGATGCTAAAGACTTCCTAGGGTGGAGGACCGAGACTAGTGTAGAACCTCGCAGAATAAATATACTAGACACGGACCACAAGACAGATGACCCGGATCCTATCTGGGGGGTTCCAGAGGACTCTAGGCTGGTACCACTACTGGAGACTAGGCGGTATTTTAAAGATGTAGATATGGCACTGAAGTACAACTCTAGGCCTGTCTGTACTTTAGAAGAATATATACACTTTTACGCCCTAGCTGATAGGAGCCCCGGATCCGACGAAGTAGGAAGAGGTCGGGGTGTTAGGGGGAGAAAGAGAGTCCACTCGTGTGGTGCTACCTACTACGATATCATACGGTCTTTTGTTTCCGGTCCGGGACTGCAGCCGGGATCTACCGTTGATGGTAATGTGTATTACAGATCTAAGAAGGAAAAGTTTTCGGGGTACGGAGATCTGGCCTCCGATACTCAAGACTCCGACTTCAGGATAAGCCCCAACGTAGCCCCCACACCCCCGCAGGGAGCTCTTACCTACATAGACTATAATGGTAACATTAAAGAGTTTTATAGATTTAAGAAGGGTGTTACAGTCACTCTGGATGATCTTCCAGACTCAAGAAAAGACTGGCAAAAACTACTCTTAGATTACTTATACGTTATTGAGAGTGGATCAACCTCTAGGGAGGGATAATGAAAAGATACGAGCAAGATAATCTAGCCTGGAATCAGTGGAATTCATCCCACTCTAAAAAGGACTTAGGAGTCCTATTCAAGAGAGTTGAGCCAATTATTAAGAAGGAGGTGTCTAGGTGGTCTGGGGGGGCCGTGGCTGCCCCTGTACTAGAGCTAGAGGCCAAGAAGATAGCGCTGAACTCTTTTAAAAACTACAACCCCGCAAAAAGCAAGCTGAGCACTCACTTAACTAACAATCTTAAGGGATTGAGTAGGTCAGTGTACACGTATTCTAACCCGGCCCGACTACCTGAGCACAGGATGATTAAGGCTAAGACGTTTATAGCTGTACAGGATGATCTTACAGCGCAGTTTGGTCGTATACCTACCGCCCAGGAGCTGTCTGAGAACCTATCGTGGTCAAAAAAAGAGGTGGGGAGAATGAGGAATGAGCTTCGCTCCTCCTTTGGGGAGTCTGCACCAGCTCCTCCTGGATTCGACTCTAGCTTTGATGGCTCCACTGAATTGGACTTTATATACCACGACTTAAATACCCCGGATAAAGTAGTGTTTGAGCATACTACTGGGTACGGTGGGGCTCCAATGCTAGACGGTAGGTCTTTGGTGGCGAAGACAGGACTAACTCAGGGGCAGATATCCCACAGCAAGCGTAGGATACGAAAGCTTGTTCTAGGAGTGAGAGGGCACTAATGGGTATACTTTCGGACCTATCAGACGCCGAGGTAGTACTAGTCTCTCATTTGTCTGCTGTACGTAAAGAGCTGAATACGCAGGCTCCATACACGCAAGCAGACAAAGATGAGAGGTCAGAAATATGCCTACTTATTGTAGATAAGTTATCTAAGCATGTGGAGGAGTCGGAGGACATAACTGCTATGCAGTTAGCCGCTGTTATGTCTATTGTAAATGACCTACTTGGACTCCGGAGGGCGCTTACTATCTACTGCCGTGACGGGAGCTCTGGGGCATACGGTAGGACAAAGCGGTCCAGAGACATAACTTCTTTAAGCGTATCTTCTTACAGGGGTCTGTTCCTGCAGGAGGAGTCCTCTAAATTAGATACTATACCAGAGTACTTTAGCTAGGAATAGGTTACTCAATGGATATAAAGATAACTCCTGTGGGTGTACCCGCAGGGAGTACCGCTGGCGACTTTGCAGCAGCTCCATCATTTCATATAGATTACAGTAGTATAGACACCATGAGTGCTACAGGATCATCCCTGCTAGCTCAAATGGTAGTAAAGATGCTATTTACTCGCAGGGGGTCGGTGCTGTCTAGCCCGTCTGAGGGCACAATGTTACCTGTAATAGCTGGGTCCGGAAACAACGTAGCAACAGAGATTTCTTCCACTGTAATAGAAGACGCAGTAGGGTCTGTAGAGCGACAAATAAAGTTAGTACAGGGACCAGGGTCAGACTACAGCCCAGAGGAGACACTCCAGAGCATAACCTTAAAAAGCATAGACGCTACTGACTCTCATATAGAGGCTCAGATAGAGATCAGAAACGTAGCAGGGCGTACCGCTCTACTCAGTGTAGGAGTTTAGTTATATGCTAGACACAGTGCGTATAAACAGAGCAGATGTTAGACGTCTAACTTCTTCTATTATGGGTCTTCTACAGGAAGAGTTTGAAGGATCGTCTTTTTCAGAGGGAACTGCGCTGCACGACCTTATAGTCAGGCCGATGGCTACAGTAGCTGCAGCTATAGAAGCAGACGTTAAGTACCTTGAGAATAGGTTCTCTGTATCTCAAATAATTGAGGAGGAGACTGAATCCGCTTCCGTGTTGTTGGATCTACTGGCAAGTAATTTCTTCATAACCAGGAATCCTGGAGGTCGTGCCTCTGGCACAGTTACTGTTAAGGTGGATAATAACTCCGGATTTGTAGTTCAGGTGGGTACACTATTTGAGAGATCTACCGGAATAAGTTTCGTGTACGACCAGGAGCAGCCCCTAGTTGTAGCCACCAATGACCTAGTGGAAGAAGTTGACTCTTCAGGTTCTCCCACTGGTAATTACACTGCAGAAGTATTCGTGTACTCAGCCCGTCCAGGAATAGGTTCCGGCGCACCACCTGCCACGTTTATAGGAATGAACCCTGCACCCAGAGGACTCATAGAGGTGTACAATACATCTCCATTTTCATCAGAGTCCTCTCAAGAGTCTAACTATCAACTGGCTAACAGGGTTAAAGAGGCACTAACGCATAGGGGCTTTAACACTAGGTCTAGCATATCCACAGTTATTCTGGATAACGTGGAAACCTGTAGGTCCGTGCAGGTAGTAGGATCCACTGACCCTGAAATGCGCAGAGGTATTCTACAGATAGGAACAGCTTCACCTATTAGGACTCTAGGCAAGATAAACGTATATGCTGATACGGGTTACTACTTAACAACCGCGGATAGTATTTCTACCCAGGAGTACCGTATAGCCTACGTCAGCGCTCTTAGCTCTTCAGGTTCCCCTATACCTATAAAATCTTCTATCGGTAGTCTCACTATATACGGCAGTGAGTCTGTGGATAACTTACCCGAACAGAATAGCTACAGGCTAGCAGTGGAGGATTCTCACTTTACAGTAGAGTACGAGTCAACCGAGCTGTCTAGGTCATTATCTGAAGATATAACCATAGATAGCACTGACAGTAGTGCTGTATTCAGATCCGTTATACCCGCCCATATATCCCAGGTGGAGCAGTACGTTGAATCCGGTGGCGTAAAGCCCTTAGGTACTGACCTAAAGGTGTACTACCCGACAGCTAAGAATCTAGTAATAAGATTAGGCTATGTTCGTAATGCAACTGTACCTGCTACTGACTTCCCCACCAGTCTAGTACAGTCTGGAATAAAGACATATGTTGACTTTGAGCAGTCTCAAGGTAGGCACCTCTCACTTTCTAGCCTATTTGGTTTCATATCCACAGAGTATGGTGCTTTTATATCAGCAGTTGTGAGCGAAGAGTCTTCTCTGGGATACAGCATACTAGATACGTCGGGCAACTTAATTAGCTATGATTGCCCCACAGACACTTCCCTTGTTAGGAGTGTGGAGTACTACACTGATTATACTTTAGTTAACGGTGCGGTAACGGGAGCTAAGGTAACTAATTACTTAAGCGAGGACTACCTAGCATCCCTGCAGGTGTCAGACGCTACATGCTCCCTATTTTGTAGGTCTTCAGACATAGAGCTAGTAGAGGTTTAGTATGAATAGGCTGAAAAACTCAGTTATATCATCTCTGCCGTCTTTCTGGAGGGACAGCTTTAAAGATAAGAGTCTAGTTTCTTCTATAGGATACGCTGTGGCCTCTATAGGGTCTGAGGTGTATACCAGGGCGATGGCTACTGTTCCAGCTATGAGCATAGTAGATTGTCCTATTAGTTATAGACCAGAGAGGTACACCCTTAACCTACGGGCTTCCGGCCTAGTTCCTCTGGATAACGGTAGATGGGCCTACAGCCTAGACACTGGCCTGGAATACCTAGGGGTACTGAGGTCTAAGTCCCCCTCAGGAGAGTACCCACTAGAGGTAGGAGTTGATTTTGAGTTAGTGGGTAAGGAGGACATAGAAGACCTAGGACTGTATACTGAGATAGCTACTAGGCCTAAGGTAATAGTGTTCTCAGACAACCCTTTTTCTTGGGGGGAGTCGGGTCGTCCTATACCTAATTCTATAGAGTATAACAGTATTGTGGAGGCGCCTTACTTACTTAGAAGACCAGAATCCCCTAATGATGCGTACCTTAGTATCCATGACGGACTTACCATATATGTGGCTAATAGCTCTGGATATTGTAAATGCATAGTAGCCCATGTTCAGGATGACTTTTCGGACGGTCTTGAGCCTGGTCTGTACCTATATATAAGCACCCCAGCTCCATATGAGGGACACGTGAAGGTGGCGCTAGACCCTAACGACTTACAGTCCGAGCTGCATTTAATGAATCTACAATCATCTGTAATTCCTATGGAGGATACTGAGATAACTCTTATGGCAATATCCCCTGTAATGGACAGGAGGTATTTGTGGAACCTTTACGGATCTACTATGGGCTACGAGAGATCCTCATCGTCTGAGTCCTTTAGATTTGAATTGCTGGGAAGGCACTTACTCTCTGCTGGAAAATTCTCTAGAAAAAACATTCTAGCTGCCATAAGCTACATGCTGGGTCTACCTGTAGTCTACGGAATAGATGAGGTAGTCACTAGTATAGACTATTTGAGCGATGGAAGTAGCGTGATAACTACCAGTAGCTCTAGGCTAGTACTAGATGCAGCGTATGCTATCAACCCAGAGATTGTTGACCATGCTCTTATAGTTGAGGGGGTAGACAACGCCTCGGCTTCTAGAAAGGCAGAGCCAGTAGAAGAACCTACTAGCGTAGCCTCAACCTACGACATATACGACGTTGGGTCGGAGGGAGACGAATGGTGGAAGACCGACAGGTTAGTACTGCCGGTGGAGCTAGTACCGTACCCTACCGATGTCCGCCGCGTGGTGGGGGACGGGACAGTGGAGGATAATAAGGTAGGTAACGGCCTCCAGGACGCCCGGGTGGGGGACTACACGGTAGTTATAGGGGATTTAACGAGAGAGAAGTTGTCTCACGCAGTAACAAGAGATTTCTACTTGGACAAGATAGTAGTAATATCTAAGCCAGATACATATATAGGGGCGTTACTAACAGAAGCCATGCTCGATTACATTAGAGATGCTACCCCGGCAGACATGGCTTTACTCGTACATGAGGTCTAAAAAATGAGCAATTTGATATACAGGGATAAGGCGCAGAACTCGGAGTCGGACACTGGGGTGGACGTAAGGCACGTTCAGGACGGTGAGAGTCTCTCAGAGGCGGTGCTCAAGCGAGCTAGCAGCAATTTAGAGCGTCGTACAGTAGATATTCAGGAGTACCTGTCTGAGGAACAGGAGCTCCGTAGGTCGTATCAATCCCGAAATATGTCTCTAATCGATGTTAATGTGGATGGCAGCGTCCGGGCACCAGGCATGCTACGCATACTTAGGTCCGGCGGGTCATACTTTGTTCTGCCTGGCCATATCAGAGGAGATGAGGCCCAGAGAGACTACAGGATCCTAGTTGTCTCAGGTATAGACGGTAAGGGTACTTACTGCCTTAAAAGAGAAGCTCTTTACTCTTTTTACACTGACGAGTCTAACGCGAACTACAACACCGCTATGGGCCTAACCTCAGCAGGTGATACAATCTGTTTAAGAGTACCTAGAAGGCCTGAGGAAGAAGTAGCAGCGAGTACGCGAGACTTAGTACAGAGCAGCTCTAAGGCCAAAGACTTTAAGTCTGCTGTCGTTACTACGGATATAGCTACTCTAATACTAGATGAGTCTTTAGACGCGAGTAAAACTGGAGCACTAGTTAAGTCGCCTGCTAAGACGCTTATAAGTATAGTCTTTGACCAAAATGCTACAGATATGGCTGGTCTCGAGACATACGTTCAAGATTACATGCCTACTCTAAGCCTGACCGTAACAATAGGCGAACAAGACTACGTATACACATTGGATCACAGAGAGTCTGCCTACGACGCCATCACAAGGACTCTTCAGGTTTACACAGCGGACTATAGAGCAGTAGATGAGCAGTACCTACAGGGCGCTATACAGATTACTGGGGACTCATTTACCTCCAGTTTTACCTCGTCAGAGGTAACACTAACTACATCTAGAGGGTCTACAGACCCATATAGCGAGCTTATACCACTATTCTACCATGCTGGGGATCGTATCGTAGTAACAGGGGTAGGTTCTGTACTTATAAGCACTATAGACCATATAGATAGTTTAGGGTTCCCTATCCTGATTAGCGGTGACGGTAGGACTATATCTACTTACACTCAGGGTCAGGTTAGCAGGATAACTACGCAGGTATCTGTACAGGTGCCTAATGTGGTGTCTACTCATGTACATGAGGAGGATCTCTTCTATGACTCAACTCTAGTTGACTCTGGTTATGTAGTAGACAGCATAGATATAGTAGAGGTGTCTGGCTCTGCATCTAGTGACTTCTTAGTTATCCATTACCTGCAAGCTTCGGGAGGTAAAATCACCTTATTATCTACATCTGGTGTACTAGATCTTAGCGAAATCCCTGGATCTAAAGTATCTGTAGGACCTCTGAAAGTTTTGGATGCAGCTAGAGTAGACTCAACTATACAGACTGGGGAAAAGCTACTATTCTCGTTTGACTCCTCCGATAGTCCTAACCCAACTACGGGGCTCACTTTGGTAGCCAGGATCAACTATGTTGAGAGGATCGAACATCCATAACTACCTCTAGCGCAGCTCTAGTACCTGGTAAGTTAAGGGGCTCGTAAGACTTAACCTCTCTAGCCACAGAGCAGCAAGCTACGGCGTCCGCCTTGTCATCAGACACTAATCCTAGATTAAAAATGGAGTTGCAGGCGCTGACCATATTATTCTTAGAGGCCGTACCTTTACCACACATGTATTTCTTTAGTTTTGTGGGGGGCAGTATAATCAGTTCGATGTTTAGTATGCTACACGCCAGCTTATAAATCCCGTAAGCGGCACCCATAGAAAAGCTTTTGTTTACGGAGTGATAAGATGGCCCTTCCATGCAGGCTATCAGTATATTTTTACCCTTTACAATAGAATTGAATTGGTTAAATATGTGCTCAAGCCGGGGGCCCTCCTGCTCCTTGCTACTTGTCTTTATTAGGTATGTCTCGTATCCAGATTCTTCTCTGTATAGAGCTATGCCAGACGATCTTAAACTGCAATCTATGCCGAGGTAATACATGTCAGAGATAACCTTTGAGAGGGTAGCAGCACTAGTGGATTCGGTACCCACGGTGACTGTGAATGTGGAGTCCACTGTCGACATTCCCGCTGAAATTTTCAAGTATAAAGTCTCAAGTACTGGCCAGGACCAATACTCATCCGTATGTACACTCCAGGATTTATCTTCTTTAGGTACAGTAAGAGCAGGTGGGGTTACTTTTTATAGGCGGAGGTCTACCGAGATTGCCTATGACTCAATATCCGAGGCCATAGAGGGTAAGGCTGACTTAGTAGATGAAATACAGATACTACTGGACGCATTTAAACTGTCGAATCAGGATTTCTTGGGTACAGACAACATAAGATTGGAGGCGTAATGCTTACTTCAACTAGCTACGCTTTTGACACCAGCTCTCTTGAGTGGATTCTAGACATAACTGTTCCTCAAATTAAGGGGTCGCCTAGGAATATCTTGCTAAAAAGGGTGTGGATAACTTTTGACTCTCTTAATGACCATGTAGATGCCAACGGACAGCTGACCAGTCAGCACTTATTAGAGCTTATGTCTAGTACCCTGGATGGGGGTAAGTACGTAAGAACTATACTACCCAGTGAGGTAGGAGACTTCCGTCGACCTGAAGAGGTAGCAGACGACATTCTGACTAGATACAACAATTCAGACGGGTTGCATAAGCCAGTATCGGGTTATTATTTTTATGTAGACTTCTCTATGTCCATGGGATTTCTAAACTATGACCTTATGGCAACGTGCATAACTGGGGTAGAGGCGGCATTCAAGTCTCACACCGGGGGGTATAAGGTAAATAGTGCTGCAGTGGCCCTACCCGTTAACTCCACAGTGTACTCTACTTACCCTGTGAGATTAGTGGTAGGTGAGAAGTTGGTAGTAGGAGCTAAGGCAGGGGACATGATTAGGTATGCCACTACAGGTGGGTCCGGCGAGTACGAAGTTTCAATAGAAGACCCGGATTCTCTAATACAGGAGCTCCAAGGTTTGGTGCGTATTGTTAAGAATGTGTCAGGTACAGCTACTGTGCGGGTACTAGACAAGAATAACGTGGATAGCGCCCCCAGCGAGATTTCAATTACTGTAGAGAAGGTACTATGATAGTAGACGACTTCAATTTAAGAGTTTCTAGGTCTGTTAAATACTATGACACAGGCAGCAAGTACCTTATAACAGCTACTGCTTCAGTCTCCCCCAGTCAGGACACTGACTCTGTACGGCTGGACCATAACGTATTCGTTAAGTCAGTAGAGGGATCTTCGTTCCAACGAGTAGCGGGTGCCTCTGACCTTGGGTTGCTACGGTCCAGCTTAGAGTCTGCTATATCTTCCTCGCATACTGAGTATAGGGATGCGGTACTCACGTTGGAGTTTGATGACATAGATACAGCTGTTGCTGCTATACCGGTTATACGAGATAGGGTAAATACCTCAGTCTCAAACTACATTGAGTACTTTAGAGAGTTTAAGTCTGACAGTAGTACTTTACCTATAGACTACGCGTTGCCTCTACCTTCAGGAGAGGACAGGGAGCAGCAGCTTATAGATACCTATAGGGGGGCTCGAGACGCCAGGGCACAGGCAGATGCCTCTGTGCAGGAGTCCCAGACGAGCCTTGGATCTTCTAGCTACAAGGCCGATTTCTTAGCTAATCTTTTGAGTACTGCCATGCCTGCAAATACCAACCTGCAAGCCAGCAGTGTTTCTCACGCTCAGGCGCATGCCGCCTTAGTAGCTGGGTCTACTGGACTATTCGCTGCCTACCAGGCACTAGTCTCTGGGGCTTCTGAGTCTACATCTGCGGGTGGAATTGTTACTTACACCTTGTCTGATACATTATTCTCTCAGCTAAAAAATGCACTGCTCTTAGCACAGGACTCCGTTGTACCTCAGTCCGAGGCGAGCAGAGATGCGATATCTGCCGCAGCAGCAGCAATTACGTCAGTGTACTCGCAGCTTGATACACAGAAATTAGGAGCGGATAACTCTGCTGCTTCTCTATCCGTAGCCCTGGAAGCAGCAGTCGCAGAGTCTTCAGCGCTGCAGGCACTGGAGTCTAGAGCACTGGAGGAGCTATATACCTACTGCCCCAAGATAGACCCTAACTCAGTATAGACCGTCCTCCAGTGCTAGAGCTCTGAAGTACTCGTGGAACGGGTTATCTTCAGGTAGAAGGCAACCTGTCTTTGCAGACTCAAGCAGAAGCTTCATTTGATCACTAAGGCCCGCGCCAATAGTGGAGGCTATCTCCTGAACTCTTAAACCCACCCAGGGGTAGATTAATTCTGCCCCACCCCAAGGCCGCGAACCTGCCATCCCGGCGTCATACGGGGTGAGTACACCGTGGGTGTGATTACCAACACCCACTCCCAGGATACTCTTTTTTCCGCCCTCAAGGGCTGGGATAGGGTACGGTACTCCTTCTTGATTTTGTCCACACACTTCCAGTAGGCTGAAGTATAGAGGCAGGGCTGTTGCCAGCATACCCTGCCTCTCACAGTAGTTTACCTGCTCAATGAGCATGTACCGATTACCGGAATGAAGGTAGTGATACAGCTCGATTCGGTCTCCAGGTTTATATTGGTACTCCGAGTGCGATGACGGATCCTGCCACTCCGCAGGAACTTTTCCTGTAATGGAGTCCAGGCTAGCACGCCAGAGGCGGTAGTCCACCTCCAGCGAACTAAGGTTTAGTTCTTCGCTGTCGAGGTGTGCCAGGTGCTTACGCTCAGCGGACTTCTTTGCCCCGGAAGTCTTGTAAGTTATACCTGAGTTTCTTTTTCTCTCTTTTAGCGTCCTCTGGTACACCTCGACAGCGCCCTCCACCTGAAGTGCTACGGGAGGTATGCGCTCCAGTATGTGCTGAGGTATATTGCACCCTTGGCGCATAAAGGAAGCACAGGAGTTTTTCTTTCCTGCACCTACGTTTACTTCCCACGAGTAGGTTAACCCGTATAGGTTTAGTTGTCGTCTGAGCTCCCAGGCACTCAGAACCGCGAAGATCTCAGCACTGGCGACTGCAACCAAACTCCGGTTAAAGTATGCTTTCATTAAGTACGGCACATTTAAGGCCGCCTCTTTTAGGGAGTCACACTTCATGTACTCAACCATCAGGCCATCTGGTTTGGCAGCCTTGTTAACCAAGGACCTGTCTAGCCTCTCATTAGCCTTGACTTCATTCACTACTATGACTTCATTAAAGTCATACGAGGAGTATGCCTCGTGCAGGCCAGAGAGAGATGCTATCTCCAGAGTACCGTTGGACCCCAACCCGCAGGTCTCCAGCGCGCTCTCGTCCCCGACCACCACGGCTAGTGTGCTACTAGCTAGCGCGCACAGACCCCGTCGGGGTGACACATACGTCCTAGCCCACGATTTTGCCGCTGCGAGAGTCCCCTGATTCTTGTAGGACGTGTCTGCGCCTCCTACTATAAAGGCGCCCGAGAGATACCGGCATAGAACGTTGTCTCGTATACTCCTAATGGAGAACTCATCCTCGGACCTGTCAGGGGACCTTGGGTAGGCTATGTATTGGTAGGAGTCCACCGTGGTGAACGGCGCAAAATACTTGCACAGATCCGGGTGGAACTGCTCCGGCCTACTCCGCTTCACCTTAGTAGTAGGTGGGCTATACCCGGCTATCTCTGCCGCCAGGTACATAGGCATACGCTGACCCACTGGATCTAGTGCGAACAGTAGTACATCGCACACGCCAGTAAGGCGCAGCTCGGGGGGCATGCCTAGTACTGTCATTGTACTGTGGGCCGTACGGTCCTCCACTGCTCCGTCCGCACCTATTGATAGGTGCCGCAGTAGTCCCCTAGTTAGAGAGCTCGACATAGAGCCTCCTTATTCTCCGGGCCCTGCCCGGGGTTGAGTTTTGTAATACATACTGAGCTCGGCCCAGCACCCTTTTCTTGAACAGGTGTACTGGTACAGTCCCAGACTGTTCTTCCCACGAGGTCCTGCACACGTTGTGTAGGGTTGCGCGGACTCTGTCAACGTACTCTCGTGGTACGTTTACGCAGCTATTAAGCACTAGTCCCAGTGCTTTTTGTCGCTGATGACCGCGCCGTATACCGCTCTTGTGAAGTCGGAATCCTGTGCCAGAAATCACGCTGCGTATTCCCTTTAGAAGCTCCTGCGGGGAGTCTTTCTCGGCGCAGCCTATAATCAGATTATCGCAGTACCTAACGTACACTGCGTCAGGTGGCAGGCAGGCTCGTACCAGTGGGTCTATGACTAGTGCCGCCACTCGGTTAGCGACGAATGGAGAGGCGGTCCCGCCCTGGGGTAAGAATCTTCTACCTGATAGCCCTACCATAGTGAATATAGAGGCTAGAAGTGTTGCCGCATTCCTTTCATAGTGGTTAAGCAGAAGGTCATGCACATGCCTGTAGCCTATGTTGTCAAAGAATTTTACTACATCTGTAGTGACTAGAACCTCCTTCTCCACTAGGGGATACAGCGCGGACCGTATGTCTAGGCCCTCGTATGCTATGGAGTCTCCGACTGGTAGCGGTTTGACCCAAGACCCGCATAGCGCCCGCTGTACAGTCATCAGGTTTGCGGTAGCCTGATACACTACCCTGTCCCCTATGTTTATAGGCGTGTAGGACTCGTTACCCTGGCTAAGCCCCATCGCGCGCACTACTTCCCATCCTTCTAGACCGCTTCCTAGCGCTAGTGAGAAGTAGTCGATTGGTCCGCCTTTACTTGAGCAGACTAGGTCTTTGCTTTTTACTGCGCCCATCTAGACGTCCCCCTGGACTCACATACGTTATTAAACAGGGAGCACCGTCCTGCCATCATAGCGTCTCTGTAGGTACAAGCTTCGCACGCTGAGACTAGAGAGTCTCCACCCGGTAGAAGTGCTAGGGTCCCTCTAACCGCAGGGCTGTCTACATAGTACCCAGTTACGCAACCAGGACGGTATGGTGCTCCGAAGTGGCCAAACTCGTCCGACCCTGGCCAATCCAGGTCATCTCTCTTATCCCAGAAGAATAGTGGCACTGCTGGGAAGGCGCTAGCTAGTGTGTTTACCAGCATCTCCAAGTCATTGGAGGCATAGTATGTAGTCAAGGGTGTCCAGTGATACCTGTCAGATGTGCCGTCTGCTTCTGGGCTCCTGTACCAATACGCCTGACTACGGCTACTTACTCGGTATCTACGGATGTCATTCAAGATATAGCCAGTGCTGTACCATACTCTAGCTCCTTAAACTCCCCGGCCTCCGCGCGGGGGGATGACCACGACTTTCCCGGGAGGAAGCACCCCTCTGTAACAACCCATAGCACGGGTGTGTCCACCCGGTTCTCCTCGCGGGGCAGGGGTGCTTCACCATCAGTGAAGTACAGAATTACGTCTAGTCCGATATCCTCCTCTATTATGTACTCAAAGGGGGGGTTGAAGCAGGTGCCTCCTCTTCCGTGCACTTCCGCACTGATAGATCCTCCTACTTCAATCTCCTCCACATGAGAGATTCTAGAATCACAGTGAATCATCAGAATCTCAGTTCCATCTTCCAGGATACCATCTATCTCTGTGAGAAACACTGACAGCATTTCCTTGGATACACTACCTGATGTGTCTATGAATACACCCACCTTGAAGATCGGCTTCTTGGTGGTACCTGGAGCAGCGCTAAGCCTGTACGGTGACTTCTTAACCAGATCCAACATAGCTACACTGAGCTTCATGTTAGTGCTTAGAGGATCCTCAGACATCTCCCGCGCCTCCTGCACGAACTCCGCCAGAATCTCTCGCCAGTTCATCTTGGGGCCTTCCATAGACTTCTCTATCAACTGGCATATACCAGAAGAACCGTGCCCCCTCTTCTGCATGCCCTCAACGACCTGCCTCTTAACCTCGTCTGCGGCAGCTTGCGCTGTCGCTACTAGGTCATCCAGCTGGTCGGGAGTCATGCTCTCGAGGTCCTCCCCGAGTATGTCTTCGATGTGCTTGAAGGGGTTACCACCCCCAGACATCTTGTCCATGTATTCCTTGGCCTCCTCAACGCCTTTGTCGCCCTTAGACCCCCCAGGCATACCAGGCCACTCGGGGGGCGGAGTCCCATTTTTGTAGAGGTCCCACAAAATATCAAAATACTCACGGTAACTGAGACCAAACTCCAGACCCATGTCTGAGGGGAGTACACCTCTGTACTCACCGACACCGTCCTCCTTTAGAGGCGCTGAATGCAAGAACTGGGCTTCTGTGAACAGTCCCGTCTGTATGCACACAGAGTTATCAGCGTAATCAACAGCCAGTGGATTAACCATACCCCACAGCTGCTTATCCGCTTCAGTATCCATTTCTGAAAGCAGGTGGAGAGACTGCTCAATGTGGAGCTGTATGATGTGCACCAACTCATGGCACAGGATTATACCCAGCTGTGTGTGGTTGGCAGGATCCGCAGCCATCTCATCCATAGTTTCACCGATGATGAGACGGTACCTACCGTTCTTAAGTGTGACAGCCATGGTACCAAAGTCCTCTTTATACTCTCGGTCCAGGCCTACCATTACGCTGGTAAAGGCGCTCAACAGGTCCTTGCTTCTGTTGAGAACTGATAGCAAATCCGCTATAGTCCTTACGGTCAGTTGCCTTGGCTTTCTGACCTTTATTTTTCTAAACATGGAGTCTCCCTTATGTCTAGTGGTTTACCCAACACTTGTTTTGCAGATACAGCTAATCGTAAGTACAGAATAGATTCGCCTGCTAATGCGTATGAGTCTATGTCTTATGCCATAAAAACTGCAGGTGTTGAGCCTCACGTTATAGGAAGAATAAGCAAAGCCTTAGATCTATACGGGGTAGCTGCGCCTGTACCTGAATTAGCTAAGGAGGCGGCCGCATTTGAGGAAGTAGTATATGTTCTACCAGAGTATAATAAACTACCGGTAAAGACAGCTTCGGATATTAAGCTGGCTGAAGATGCTGTACTTAGGAATAAATCCAAGCTTAAGACTGCTACACTAGCTAATGCGTGCAATATACTAGTGAAGCTAGCGGGTAAGAACGGACTGGAGGTTAGTTCAGAGACTATGCAACTAGCTGGCCTAACACAATGTGATGTAGAGAAGACCGCGTCTTGGATAGAGGCGCGCGGCAATATCACCAGTAATAGAACCTTCTATAAGCTAGCAGACAGAGTACGCGGACCTCGAGGTCCTAAGAGCCGCGCAGACCTAGTTAAGTTGTCGTCTGCGGTAGATCAACTAGACCGCAAGTTCGGTCTGGAAGTACACTATAACAAGAAGCTTCCGGACCCGCTACAGACCGTGTTTAGTACTAAGGTAGCTATGTCTTCTATGGTTGACATGGGCAGCTGCACAATACCCCTGTCTACGCTGTCTAAGTTGCCAGAGTCTTTCTACTCTGACATTCTTGGCGAAGACGTAGCAGATGAAATCTGCAAAGATGGTGTGGTTGACGCGGGGCTACTAGCCGAGGTAGTGCCTACGCTCCCTAACGATATGAAGGAGCTACTAGCTTCTAAGATTAAGGAGTCGGGGGTATGAACTATCTCGAACATCAAATTATAGATTCTAACTTTAGTAAAGTAGCTAACCTGCTGGATGTTGGAGTGTCAGGGGCAAAGATGGTGGGTCGAGGCCTATCCGGGACTGGTAGATTTGCAGCTAAAAGGTGGCGCGACTCTGACATTGATGGCAAGACCTACATGGCGGGTATGCCAATAGCAGCTGGTGTTGGAATGTATGCCCGTAAGAGGCTGGCAGACAGTGCACTAGCTGCTGGAAAGTCCGCTCCGAAGATGGGCTACGGTAGAGCAGGTCTTTACGCCGCTGGCGGTTTAGCAGCGGCAAAGGCTATAAACGACGTGCACTCTGGATTCAAGGACGGTCGTATAAAAAGATATAGTGGACTCAGCGCGGGCCTAACTGCCTTCCCCTTCATGACTGCCCTGGCGGGGGGGATTATGTCTACCCCCAAAGAGATTGTTAGCAATAGTGGAGTACTTAAGCACATGCTGTCTACTTCCCGAGGTAGGAAAGGGATGATGCTAGGGGCGGCTGCTTCTGTACTACCAGCCCTAGCGTACGGGTACTATAGTGGTAAGATAGGTAAGAATAAAAAATGAACTACAAGAAGGTATTAGATGCCCCTAAAAAGTATAAGTCTCTTGTACTTATGAAGGCTGTAGAAGCTGTCACTGACGGTGGATGCCTCGTCTGGGAGTTTGATACTACCTTCGACCACCTAAAAAAAGAGCATGACATAGAGGTGGACCCCGCATCAGCAGACCGTCTTATGGCTATACTTTCCGCTAGAGCTAACCCCTCTTTCCTTTGGGATGCAGCAGTATTCCAGGCTACTGTTCAGAGTTTGAATGGCTATCAAGCTATTACAGATACCTTTGTTCAGTGCTCCCCTGGAGAGTGTGCAGCTGCTGTAGCGGAACTGGAGGAGTTAGGTAGCTACATAAGCGAGGACTTCTCCCGACATATGTACAACGATGACTGTCGAATATACATAGCTGGCTGCTGCGTAGCAGACGGGCTGGTATGCCTGCCGGAGTACCTTTCTTTCTGTGATGTAGAGGCGCAGAGAATGCTATCCGTCAGCCAGCGACTATCATCCTCCGAGCTAAAAAAGGTCCG
>Ga0098048_1000259_pt1 | contig 27298 bp, 10 predicted proteins | sample 13_taG_FD_75052 | JGI IMG/M metagenome (GOLD analysis project Ga0098048, IMG submission 75052) | Marine viral communities from the Subarctic Pacific Ocean - 13_ETSP_OMZ_AT15268 metaG | ecosystem: Environmental > Aquatic > Marine > Oceanic | place: Pacific Ocean | collected 2015-01-16 | reverse complement strand
TTCTAATATTAGAAAAATATATAGAAAAGTTGTTGGCCCAGATAATATGTTTGACTTCTATGATAACTAAAGGAAACTTATGAGTAAAGATATAGAAAAAGTTTTAGAAAAAAACGAAAAAAACGAAGCAAAAGAGCAAAGAATCAAAAACTTTGCTGATATTCTTGATAACATCGATTCACTTGAAGACAAAAAAAAGATGTTGTGGAAAGAAATATACGAGAATTCTGTAGAAGATCGTGAAAAAGCAAAAATGCTGTTCAATGATGCTTATATTTCCATGACAGGTGGCGTAAACGAGCATATGAATATAGGTGCGATTATGTCGAAGTATCTTGAAAGAATGACGAGGTCTAACGATCAAATTCTTAAGTTAGTAGAATTAATTTCAAAAGAAGAAGAAAAGTCTGAAACTATCAGTGAAGATGATATTTTCGGAAAGATTAATGGTTAAAAATGTTTAAAGTAGGTGTAGTATTACATTATGTCAGTGAATATTCGCAGTTTGAAAGAGACAGTCTAGAAGCCATACTTTCAGTAGCATCTACAAATAATATTCTAGTTCCAGAAATAAGTAGTGATATTTCTTTATTAAATATTATAGAAAACTTGCCTATTGGGACTATTATTTGTAAAACTCTAAATGAAGATAATTTAGAGGAAAATGTAATATGTTTACCTATGTTTTCTTCTCACGTTTCTATGCCTATTAAAATAAATGAAGTCGTATGGTTTATGGAAGATCAATTTTTACCATATGAAGATTTTATTGAAGAAAATGCACCGTTGTTGTCAATTAGAAACTACTGGCTTTCAAGAAAAATAGGATTTAAAATATCTGAAGATTTGAATTTTTCTAATTTTCATAGAGATGCAAATATTACAAGCAGTTTCATTAATGATGTAGAAAAAATAGATTCACTTCTATTAGAAAATAACGACTCTAACACAAAAAAAGAACTAAGTGAACTAAAAAAAGAAGTACAAAACAACATTAGAATTCCAGAATTTAAAAATCACAGCCTTTATCAAGAGTTATTTAGTAATATCCTTGAAGATAACGAAATTTCTTATGACAATGAAAAATTTAGAACATTCTTTCCAAGTGCAGTGCCTAGATGGTCGTCTAAACCTTACGAACTAACTCTACAAGGATCAAATAATTCTTTAATTAATCTAACAAACGTTTACAATCAAGAAACAAGTTACGTAAATAAAGGTGCAGTCGACATAGTTTCAGGAAGGCTTCTTATAAACAATTACATTGAAAGAAGTGACTTTAATACTATTGAGTTAAAAGATAAAATAATTGAAAATTTACCAGACGAAATATCAAGTGAAGACTTCAATACAGAAAAAAATACAATTAATTTAAAAAATGATTGCTTTCCAAAAATATTAAATTCTCAAGGCCATGAAGAAACTTTAAAAAGCCAGAAATACTATTTAAATTTTAATGATAATGAAATAGATGAAACAAACGAAGGAAAGTCTAGTTTAGAATACGATGCTTCAAGGATTTATGTAGCAGAGTTTGACGATCTAGATAACTCTGATTTTTACGATACAGCTTGGATCGATTTTCAAGAAATGTTATCATACTCAGATAGCGAAAGTTTAAAAGACTTTGAACTTTCTGATGTTATAGAAGATGAAAGAGGTTTCTTACAAGATGAAGAAAAAATAGTAAGACAAAATTTTAAAATAGACTTTTTAAATAATTTTAAAACAGTTTTACCTAGCATCTTAGTTAAAAGCAATGATATAAGAATAGTTGCTAGAAAAAAATATCAAAACGAAAAAGATATCAATGGTGAAATTACTGATAATATTTTAGATGAAGGTTCAATTAGATTAATCAAAGAAAGTAATGAATTTTCAAACTACTCTCACATATGCATGGAAAATAACGGGCAGATACTTGTTGACGGACAAAGCATTTTACTTGGTAACTTTAAAAAAGAAGCTATAAAGCTTGGAGTGATAAGTGACATTGAAGATGAAGAATTTCCTGACGATATTGCTTCTTTCGAGCAAATGAAAGGAAAAGGCAGTGGCCTTCTAATAGGTTACAATGAAAAACTGTCAGAGCCTCTTGTTCTAGGTAATACTTTAGAAAGCATGTTAAAAGAACTTATACACATCAATATCGCACTAGTAGATGAACTAAATAAAATATCAAATAATATTTTAAAACATACACACAGCGGAGTCACATCAGGGCCAGGATTAACAACTCCTCCCGTAGTACCTCAAGTAAGTGATGTAAACTCTTTTGTTATGTCAGAGAAAAGTAACATTGAATTAAGATACGAAAACTTAAAAAGTAATTTAAATAAAATGCTTTCTAGATTTGCAAAAACTACTTAACAAATAATTAATATTAAATATATATTTTAAAAAAGGAATTTTTATGTCTGAATTAGGAAGTGTTGTAAGAGATGTTCAAAGAAGAGCAGACTATCTGTCTTCCTTAACTGTAACGCCTATTAAGCCAATAGGGATCAAAACACCTTTAGAAAAAGGTAACAGACAAGAAGAAACTTTATTTAAAATGCACTTTGACGTCTTAAGTCAAGTTGAGGATAACTTAAAAAATTTAATTATGACACAAAAAGGCGAGAGGCTTGGCTTTCCAGACTATGGAACTCAGTTAAAAGAAATATATTCAGACAATACCCTTACAGACGATGAAATAGTTAATTTAGCATCTGAGCAAATAAAAGAAGTTGTAAAGAAGTATATGCCTTCTATAGACTTAGCCGATTTTTATTCTTCTAAATTAGGTTCTGAGAGTAAACAACAAAATTCTGCAAATAATGTTGCATATGAATTTTTAAATAAACAAGGCTCAGTGATAACTAATCTTAACATACCTACATTAGACGAAAAAAATAAAATTGATATCTCAAAAGATAGTATTTTTGAGATATCAATTTCTTATTTTATACCTTTAGTAGATAAAAAAACAAGAGTATTAAAATTAATTATAAATAGTTCTAAATAAAAAGCTTAAGGATTAATATGCCAATTAGTAAGTTAGAAAATTACTTAAAAAATCAAAACAATAAACAATTTTCAAATCAGACTTTTGTAGACTTTAGAGAAGATCTTTTACAATATGCTAATCTATTCTATAAAGATAATATAGTAGACTTTTCAGAAGTTTCTTTAGGTGGTATGCTGTTAGATTTTGCAGCAATTGTAGGGGACTCTTTAGTTTATTATGCAGAACAACAATTTAATGAACTAGACTATACAACTGCTGTAGATCCTGATAATATTGTAAAACATCTAAGAAGAGCAAACATAAAAGGTTCTAAGGCATCACCCTCTTCAGTAGACGTTACTTTTACTATAGAGGTAGATCGAGATCCTTCTAGTTTCGACTATGACTTAAAACCTTATAAGACACATTTACCTATAATAAAAAAAGGCACACAACTAATATCAGAAACAGGTGTCGTATTTTCTTTGCAAGAAGATTTAGACTTTACAAAAGAAAATTATGAACAAGAAGTTGCTGAAGAGTCTGCAAGTGGTGCTGTTACAAGTCTATTCCTAACTAAAAAAGGTCTTTGTATATCTGGTATAGTTAGTCAAGAAATTTTTAAAATTGCAGATAGCGGTGAAAGTTTTTTTGTCAAAGTAGATTTAGAAAAAAGTAATATAACAAGTATTATTAGTGTAATCGATGATGAAAACAATGAGTATTATGAAGTAGAATTTCTAAGTCAATCTACAGTGTTTAAAAAAGTAAAAGATTCAAATGATGACTACTTAATAACAGTTCCTTCTTTTCATAGATTTATAAGAGAAGAAAATTTTAACACAGGAAAAACTAGCCTAAGATTTGGTAACGGTAGCGGCAAGTCTTTAAAGAGCAACGCTTTTTTAAATAATGAAGATCTTTTGCTTCCATTGAAAAACAAAGACGTATTAAATAGAATAAGTCTAGATCCTAGTACTCTTTTGCAATCTAATACTTTAGGCATCTCACCAATAGGAAAAACCCTTACAATAACATATAAACATGGTGGTGGATCAACTCATAATGTTCCTGTAAAGTCAATTAAGACGTTAGTTGGAGATCCTATCTTATCTTATCCGAACTTGTCAATTTTAGATGATAATTACGACACAATCACTACAAACATTTTAGAATCAGTGAGTGTTTTTAACGAAAACAAGTCTATAGGTGGTACACAACCTTTAAGTCTAGAAGAAATGAAACTACAAATACCAAATTCAATAAGGGCTCAGTCTAGAATAATTACACATGAAGACTTAATTTCAAGAATACTAACTATGCCTAGTGACTTTGGTAGGATAAACAAAGCAGTTGCTTTAGACAATCCTTATTCTAGTAGTTCTAAAGATTTATTTGTAACATGTATTGATTCAGAAGGATTTTATACAGAAGCGTCTGACGCTATAAAAACTAATTTATCAAAATATATTAATGAATATCGACTTATAGGTGATAATTTTAATATTCTCGATGTCCCAGTTTTTAACTTTGGTCTAAGATTTAAAATAAGAGCAAAAAGTGGCACTGATGTTGAAAGACTAATTTTTGATATTAATTCTAGAATAGTAGAGAACATGAGATTTGATTTAATGCAAATTGGAAGTCCGATAAATGTAAATCAAATCTCTCAAGTTATTGAACTAACTGAAGGTGTTGAATCAATAATAACACCAAGGATTGCAATGATATCTTCCAAAACTTCAGAAGACAATTTTTTTGACAATGATCTTTTAGATGTATTATCTTACAATGATAATGTTTTTAATCCACAAACATTATACTCAGACGGATTGATACACCCGCCACGAGGCGGAATATTTGAAATGAGATACACGTTTAAAGACATATTTATTGCTGTAAGTTAAGGACATTAAAAAATGATTATTATATTAGAACCTGAAAAAGATACATACGTTACAAATTTAAAAACAATTAAAAATGATGGTGCAAAAGCCAATGTTGGTCAAGCTGCAACTTTAGATTTATTTAAACTTTATAACGAAAATGAAAATTCACACTCTTGGACAGCATTTAAATTTATAGGTTCTATTGATAATGATCAAGAAATGAACTTAACTGACTCAGAAGGTAGATCCGTAAACTTTATTTTTAAAACAAATTCAAATACAATCGATGGCAGTCTAGCTAACGACAAAGTAATCATTGGAACCCAAGGAGTAACAAACAATAGTTATGCTTCAAGAATTTCAGATGCAATTAATAATGTTTCTACGTTTAACAACGATTTAACATTAGGCATAACTGCTTTTAGTAATTCAAACAATGAGCTTGTATTAAAACAGAACAAAGCAGGTTCATCTGGCGATACTACATTTACAGTTCCAAACAGTATGGTTCATGTTGGAGGCGCATCTATTACTAAGTTTGCAAGAATTGATTATAGTTCAGCATTACTAAAATTTGACCTAGCCTCTTTTAAACAAAACTGGAATATAGGTACTAATCTTGCCCAAGAAGGCGCATTTAATAGTCTAACTGCACATTTAATCTTAAAGGACGTAACGTCTGGAGTTGTAAAACCTAAAGACTTTCAGTTGACTGCATTCAAGCTTTTAAAAGAATTCGAAGAAGGCTTAGGAAAAGATACAATTCATTTTTCTGATAGTGATGTTTGTAACTTTGAAAGTATTAATGATAATTCTATAAACAATACTTGGAATATTTCTAGTTATATTACAAAACACGCAAGTGGAGATATAGAATCTTTAGGAACGCCAGATCCTTTAAACACTTTTACCTTAGGGAATGAAGACTTATCTCTTGATGTAACTGAATATATTAAAGCACAAATTGAGCTAGATAACCCAGACGACAAAGGTATTTTGATAAAATTTCCTGATTCTTTACTTTTTAACAATAAGTCTTACTTCGCAAAAAGATTCGGGAGTCGACATTTATTAAATAAAAAATTAATACCGCAATTACAAATTAAAATAAATGATTCTTCTTATCATATTCCCACTAATTCTTTTAACAAAGAAAGATTCCTAGGGAAGCAAGAAAAAATCTATTTATATAATAATAACTCTGGAAATTATACTGTTGACTTTAACAAACCTAATGATAGATGCAACCTAAAGTTTAGAATTAAATCTAGTGATGAAACAGTAACTATATTAAATGATAATTCATCTTCTAGCGTTTCAAATTTTAGTGGAACAACATTATTAGGCATAAAAGAAACATTATTTAATCTAAATAGATATAGCTCAACAATATCACCTTTGATCAAGAATAATGTTTTAAAAACAAAAGCACACTGGTACTGGTTAGATGACGAAGACCCTGAGAATCTTGTATCTGCAGGAAGTTTTGTTATAGGTCGACGTTATAAAATAAACACGTCTACAAATACAAGCTTTGTAGCAATAGGAGCAGCTAATAATAATGAAAATACTATTTTTACTGCAACTGGTATAGGAAGTGGTAGTGATGATGCATATGAATTAATAGAGTATCAAGTTCACTCTCAAGATATTAATTTCAATACTAGCGAAAAACCATCTGAAGTTGATTTTAAAAACTTAATTACTGTAATATCTATTGATGAAAATGATGTGATTGCAAATGACTCTGTTTATTCATTGAAAGTATATTTTGTTGATACTAAAAAAGAGTATGACTCAGTTAAAGTGCCATATCAACTCCCAAGCGAAAACATAGGAAGCGTAAAATATTCTGTTGTTGATGTAGAAACTAACAAAGTTTTAGTAGATTATGATGATGCAACATTAATGTTTTATGATGGTGAAAAATATGTTTTTGATTTGTTTGTTCCAAAAATGTTTAAAAACATGAGATTGAATTTTAAGTTTAGATATAAAGATATAACAACTAATACAGATAAATTTATTTTTAACGAAAAATATTTAGTTAGGGTAGTTTAATGGCTTTCGAAAATGATAGATTACATCAAGATACAATTGAAAGTATCAATAAAAACAACAAGTTAAATCTTACAGAAAAAACTGCAGATGATCTTACAGACCTAATAAAGTCATTTAATATAATAGACAGTAATAAGCTTTCTCAAAAAGATTTATCAATATTGTTACAAAGAGTTGACGGCTATTCCGGGCTTTTTACAACACAACAATTAGGAAATATAGACTATAGAGATTTAAAAAATCATGTTTTTTTCGATTCAGCAGTAAATAAAGTAACGTTTTCTTTTGATAGAATACATAATATACCTTATGATAAAGATGAATTTGAAAATATAAAATATTTTAACAAGAATGATGGATACACTAATTTCATATTAGAAAAAGTATACCCGAAATCTAAAGGTTATGTTTTATTCGATGGCGAAAGTTGTGTTACAGTTTTTGATGAACAAGGCAAAGTTCTACAAGACACCAAAGAAAGAGAAATTGGAATACTAAACCCTTTATCCCAAAGATTTTCTTTTGAATTTTGGCTCAAGATGCCTACTAGTGACAGTTTAAGTAATAATAATAATCAAATTGTATTTAAAAAAATACAATTTGATAACAATGTTATTAAAAACGGTTATATCTGTAGTTTGAGCAAGGATAGTGATGACTATTTTTTAAACTTTATTGTTATTATAAACGGAGAAAAATCACACTATAAATTACAATTAGAAGTCAGTTTGTTAGATGAGTGGCATCACATTGGAATATCAGTTGAAAAAACAAAGAAAATAGATTTTGTCTTAGACGGACAATTTAAAAAAGAAACAATTCTTGTTGAAAACAATATTTCAAATAAAAGTTTCCCTAAGGAATTTAAAGGAAAAAACATTCCTCTAACTTTAGGTGGTATCTTTTACGTTGATGAAAACAATAACACAATAAATACTCTTACAGGTTTTAATAATTCTACTTGCGGAATTGATGACTTTAAAATGTACTTTAAGTTAAGAAGTGCTCGAGATGTTAAAAAAGATATGCATAGAAACGTCTTTTCCCGAAAAGGATTAAGACTTTATCTGCGATTCAATGAACCTTCTGGGAGTTATACGAACAGTTGTTTGTCTATTGACTATAGCGGAAACAGAATTCATGGAATAAGCTATAACAATTTATCAAGTTCGCCTACTGTCTTAAGCAATACTACAGGTCACAAGGTGAACTTAAATACTCCTTTAAAGTTAGAAAAGCTTATCGACTCGCCTGTTTTAAATTCTTCTTATACAAATATTAGTAATGCAAGAGAAAGCTTAATGAAGATAGCGAAGGAATATGATTTAAGTAATCCTAATTTGATTTTTAAATTAATGCCTAGACATTACTTCTTAGACTCGTCAAATTTCCAAAATCTTCCTGTTTATAGTAATACGTCGAATTATTCTAGTCACAATCAAATAGAAGATAATAATTTAATTTTCACGACTAGTAACATAACTCCTAAAGTTCCTGCAAATACAGACTTAGTAAACATTGTTTTAATATGGGCAAAGTTTTTTGATAAATTAAAATTATACACAAATTCTATAACAGGAATTATGAATATTGACTATGATTCTGTAAACAAAAAGTCAATAGTATCAATGCAAATACCTCTATTATGTAAGATTTACGGGATTGATTTTAAAGAAGTATTACCTTCTATTACAAAAAACAAACTAAACAATGAAAACTTAAATTTTGATGATGTCATATCTGAAGTGAGTATAAGAAAAATACAAAATCTACTTTGGCAAAGATTTCTAATTAATACAAGAGACTTTTTAACATCAAAAGGAACAATTAAAAGCATTGAATCTTGCTTTAATTCTTTTGGTATCGATTACACAAAATTTATTGATATTAAAGAATATTCACAAAACAATACAATAACACAAGAAAATAATTATAAATTAAATTCTTTGCAAACATTCACTGTTAATTTCTCAAATAGACACAATATATCAGGAGCCCCAACATTTCAAGTAAATGAAGGTATTTCTGAAAATAAACTTTTACTTGAAATATTAGATATTAGATCTAAAATAAACAAACAGAATTTACTCCCTAATTCTTCAGATAATGCATTGGAAAATGGAATAGGAAAAAATGACTGGAGTATTGAATTATTTTTTAAATTTAATAACAGTATTAACAAAAGAAAAAACATCAATCTTTCTGCATTTGATAAAAAACTGGAAGGAGAAATATCTTACAATGACACACAGACATTATTTGTTTTAAGTAGTAGCACAAACGCTAATACAAACGATGGCGCCATCATTTTTGCTAAATATGACAGAATTAATAGTTTTAACAATAATTTAGGTAATATAATAATAGAAATTCAGCCTATACAGAGTCAAAGTTCAAATACGACGTTAACATTACAAAATGTAAACATTTATGATATTGAAAAACATCTCGTAATAACTCAAAAAAGAGAAGATAACAAACTTACATACACAGCGTCTATAGATAGTGTTTCAAAACAAATAGATGTATCAAAAGCAATTACAAACTCCAGTAGTGTTACAGTAGCAAACTTATCAAATGAAATATCTAACAACAACTATCTTTTTTCAAATGATAAGAAACTAAATTTTAGAATAGGAAACTATAAATATAGCACTAGCAATCATTTAAATGATGCGCTTTCAGGTACAAGTAACTCTACTTTTCAAGGTGAAGTTATTAAGATAAGAATGTGGAAGCATTGTCTGAATAATAAAGAAATTTTAGCACACACAAAAAATATTAAAAATTTTAGCAAGTCTGGTTTTGATCCTCTTAAGACACTAATTATAGACATTGAAGTAAAAAACAAACAGAATTATGATAGTTCAAACAATAGTATCTTTACTTGGAACATAGATGATATTTCAAATAACAAAGAAACACAAAGTCAAAATTTAAATACTTGTACAGTAAAAACTAAAAATAATAATCTTGTCAATAAAATTGTAATTAATCCTTGTTTTATAACTATCAAAGAAGATAGTATTAAAATTGACGAACCAAACTCAAATAACAAAGTAAATATTATTAGTTATAGTAATGAAGAAAACAGAGAAGCTACTAATAATTTTAATAATTTTCCGTCAAATTCAGTCCCAAAGTTTTTTAATTATGATACAGTAAATAGAGTTAGCATTGATATGTCAATTGTTAAAACTATTAATAGTGACATATCAAAAATCATTTCTGACTTGAATGATTTTTCAAGTAAAATAAACAATAACATGAGCATATATGAGTATTCATATAAGAATCTAGAAGAAATAAAGAACTTGTATTTTGAAAAATTTTCTGACTCGGAGTATATTAACTACTCATCTATTGGGAATGTATTTAAATATTTTGATAATATTATGAACTCTATTTTGTATGATATTGTTCCAAGTAGAGTTAGATTTGAAGGATTTAATCTTGTTTACGAGTCGCATGCTTTAGAAAGACATAAGTATGAATATAAAAACAAAGACAGCATAAATACTATCATAGATTATGATCGTGCTTCTAAGCTATCATATTCAAGAGAAAGTATTTTATCAACAAGAAGTTCAGCATACAATAAAAACAGAGAATAACAAAAAATTAACAAGAAGAAAAATAAAAAATGTCAGAAAGCCTTAATATAACACCGTCAGAAATAGATAGAAAAATAACTTTCTCTGAAGGTTTTGTTCCTGTTTCGCCAGTAAGTTTAAATTTGTTATCTCGCAAAGAAAATCTAAATATTATTAATAAGATAAATTATTTTGATAATGGTAAAAAAATTATTTTTGTAAGTTTATTTGCAGGATATTATTCGTCTTTTACAAAAAACGAAATATTAAATTCAAAGTTTTACAATAAAGATGAAAGTATATTTGAAAAATTTAGTGCTTATAATGAAAACAGTAGTTATAAAGGTAAAGAAATAAAAGTTGGGATGAATCCTGTACCTTATGTGAAAACTTTAGGTATGAATAATCCTGATCCTATTTTTGATGATTATATTCCTTTTGAAGATTTAGACAGACTAGAAGATGTTAATGAATATTTTAAGTTACCAAAAGATAAAAAATATCCGTTTTATTACGGTTACTACTCAGTATCGAAGCTTAATTCAAACATAAGTGTGTTTGGCACTTTAGAGTCTATTAACGGAAACTTGACTACTGAAGTGCCACTACAAGGTATGAATGTTGAAATAATAAAAAACGGTAGAGATGCAAGAAATAGAGAAATTTTTATTTCTAATAAGATTTCTATAAGGGAATTAGAAAAAAGTAACAAAAAAATAGAGTCTTTTTCGGATTCTATTATAGAAGATCTACCAACAAATGATGTTGTTAGCTTTAATAGAAAATATGCTTATCAAAGAACAATTTTTAACGGTAGAAATGTAGTAAATAGTGTATCAGGTGAAAATGTTAACGAGCATTCTTACAGATTAACAAATATTGCATATTACTATAATGATGATCAACTAGACATTGTACCTTTTGATGATTCTAGACAGACAAATACAATAAACTTAGATCACGATGATGAAGCAGTGTACAGTAGCGCAGGAAACGACAGTAATAAAATTAATGGTGGTTTACCTCTTTCTATTGCATACTTAGGAGAACTTATTTAATGAGCAGAGTCAATAGTAAAAAAAATGTTTTTATAGAGTCAAAAATAACAAATGTGCAAGCTGACTCTGTAAATTATTTTTACACAATAACTTTTGAAGTTTTAGCTGTAAAAACTTGGAACGTTGTATATAAAAACAGTAAAGATATTTTAAAAAGCTTTTATATCAATCAAAAAATAAATACAAACAGCATAAGTTTTTATGATTCAGCTAACACTGACTTGATTTCAATACAAAGTGGTTTTATAATTGTTAGTGAAGTTGATTTTTCAAACTATCAAAGTGAATCATTAAATAGCAAAATCATAATAAAAGCTAAATTAGCTGCTGATAGTGTTAACAGTAATTTTCAATTTGACAGTACAAATATAAATAATTTAATTGTTTTTCCAAAAATTGGTGCTGGTTCATTAAAAAGCAACAATAATTCAGGTTCTTTATCAGTTTCATTAAAAAATTCAATAAGAGAAAGAAGTTCAGAAATTGGTACTTTACCTGCTTCTAAGATAACAACAGGAAAAGAATTAGCTAATTTTAATCATATTTTTGATGAAACTAATGTAATAGAATTTTCTGAATTTAATAATGTAAATATTCCTGTCGGTTTGCCTCTAAAGCAAACAAACATAGCAGACAAATTCTATATTACTACAGCTAGCGATTTAATAGACACTACAGATCCTGATTATCAAAGCACAATTTCAGTTGCAGATGATTCCTTTATTGAAACATATGATTTACATAATTCAAGAGTTTTTAGTAGTCCTAATAAAATAGATAACACTTTTATAACTAATAAATTAGTTTCAAGCAGAAATATAGAACATATTTTAAAACAAAAAAGATTTGAAGAAAAATTTGAACCTTTTAGAGAAGAAAGTTATTATTTTGAAGAAGAAGATGAAAGATCTAGCTTTTATACTGAGACTATTGATAGCGATAAAATTTCAAAAAACTATTCCCTAGGGCAACAAAAACAAATCAAAATAGAATTAGACTTTTCAGAAGATTTTAATCTACACTTAATGAATACTAAATTTTCTTTTGTTAATCTGTACAATAATATGTCAAATAACAAAGCAGACTTTAACGACTCATTAAGTTCAAAAAACAAGATTTATGATACTAGATTCTTAAACTTTCTTAAAGGTGTGTATAAAGAAAGTTACAGCTCACATCATATGCCTACTGCATATTGGAACAATAAAAACAAAAGATGGAGTTACTTAGACGCTGCTGAAAATGCATATTCTGGTGCTAAAATAAATGATAACACAATTGAATCTCAAATACCTAATAATTACATATTTTTAGATCCTAGTGTAGACAGTAGTCAAGAAATTGATTTAAGAAAAATTAATGTAAATAATCATAAAAGGTTTAAGTATTTTCACTATAACAAGCCTTTAATGACAACACCTAGCTTTAGAAATGATGGTAGTCTACTATCTAACATAAATTCTGAAGATGAAAATAAATCAATGATCAGCCAGATTTCTGACTCTTATGGTTTTCCTTATAAAGCCATATGGCAACCTGCAGATGATCATTTGATAGACATGTCAAAGTATATAGCTAAAGATTTCTTATTAGAAAAAATGATTATAAAAGGTAAATTTACTTCAAAAGGAGAAATGCCTGTTAATAACGGAAATTTCTATAGTGGGTTTTTACAAGACAATAGCCAAAGTGATGTAGCCAATCTTTCAGAATTCGGCTTTAGATATAGAAACTTAGGTTATAGAATAGATGAAGGTTCTTCTTTTGGCTCATCAACAAACTTTTTTAAAGATGATGCAATATATGAGTATATTGCAAATAATGTAACATTCTTTTTATTAAACGAAAGAGAAAATGAAAATTTCATTCAAAATAAAATTAGTTTTGAAGCTAACAATCATTATACGTATCTTTTTTCAAGTCATGATGATCACAAACTAAAAAGTAAATCTTTACTTGCAAATACTCTAGAAGACATTCAACTTTTAAATTATAATAATTCTATCATTGAAGATTTAACAGGTGAATTAAGCACTTATGAGGTCCCAAATAATCAAACAAAACTTGTTTTAAAAAGTTATCTAGTAGAAAATAATGCATTATATAGTATTGATGAGTATAATAATTTATCTAGTAATACTGATCTAGTTAATGAGTCAAACTTTAATAAATCTAGATTTTGCTATTTAGATTTAAATACTAGTTCAGAAGATGCCAGCTTTGTTGATAATCTATACTATAAAAAAAGAGACTTATACGAAAGCTCAGGTACAAACGATTTTAAAGAAGACTTAAATACTGTTAACAATGTTTTTGCTAAAATAAAGATAGAAAGTACGAACAATCTAAATCTAGAAAGAGGAAGAGAACTTGTTACTTATTCAAACATGCTTATCACGTCTAAAAAAAATAGTCTAAACTTTGATCCTAGCGTTTTAAAAAATATTGACTTGCATGTCAACACTGACGTTGTGCCTGTAAATTCAGCAGTTTCTGTAAGTGGGCAAAGTGACTTTCATTTAGACATTAACTCGCCTAAAGACTTTGTTGTTAGGAGTTTTTGCAAAAACAATACTTTTTCAAACAAGAATTACTTAGATGAATCGCAGTATGAGTTTGGTTCTAATTTTTACAGTACGAGTATTGCTCGGGCAGAAGAAACTAGTGTAGAAACTATTACAAATGTTGTTAGTCCAGCATCACCTGCGTCAAATACTAAAATAAATCTTTTTACTACAACAGATGGCACAACATTAACTAATATTCTAGGGTATACTATACCTAGCGGCCCTGTGAGTACACCGTACACATTAAACAATGGTTCAGGAACAAACTATGCACTTACAATAAGCTCAGGAAGACAAATTTTAGATGCTTCAGGTGGGTATACAAATAGCAATGTCAATATAGATACAGTTCCTTTTATAGAAATAACTTTTTCTTTTAAAAATCCTACAGACAGTGATAACAATCCAATATACGGTGCCTGGAATAACCCGAGTACTCATTTAAAAGGAGGCGTTTTAATTTTAAATCAAGAGCCTTCTGTTGACATTAGAGATTTTATAACATATAGCACAGGAAACTCAGTCGACTCTGCACATTCAAGTTTGCTAGTCAACAAAATAGACTTAAATTTGAGATTTCTTGATATGTGGCAAAACTATTCAATCCTTAAAAAGCTTTTAGACTTTGGAAGGGTTTATGATAAAGAAACGTTTTCTGACAGGTTTGTATATAGATACCCAGATAATAATGTTTTTGACTTGCCTTGCAGTCTTAATGACGATTTTTCACCTGGTACAAATGCATGGAATACATATAGCGTTGAAGATCAAAGTGCAGGAATATCCTTATTTTTGTTTTATGCGTTAATAGGCAAAAAGCTAATTACAGATAGTGGTTATATAAATACACACTACCCGTCAGGGTCTAATACAAATGTGTATGTAGACCCACAAGAGATTTTTAAAAAAAGAGAAGATGATACTTTCAAAGTAAACAGGATTACTGATAGTAATAATGTAAAAATAACTGAAATTTCATTAAATATGTCACACAAATTCAATTACTTAGAGTTAAGTGAAACTGATGGTGTTGAGATGCGACAATTTAGGCTTACTGATAATTTTACTTCTAGTATGCTTACAACAAATTTTTCAACTAGAATAGAATCTAACGGAAAATATGAGATAACTCAAGCAGAACCTTACAAAAATTCATTTTTTGTGCTTGAAGGTAAAACTACAGGGTCTAAAAATTTAGATATTTCTTCTAATCGAATAATAAATAAAGAGCTTTTAGAAAGCAACAGTATACAAAAGTATAGAAGCTTTTCAGGAAAATATCTACACGAAGGTGATGCATTTAATACGACAGTTAGATCAAACTATTTACTTAAACCAAGTGATAAGCTTGTTTTTGGTGTTTCTTCTAATTCTAATGGACAAGTAATGCCAACAGTATTTAAGCTACACGAAAAGTTAGAAATAATTTTAATTGGTAGAGACTACGTAGACAATAATATAGAGTATAAAAATAATCTCTCTAAGTCAATAAGAAAAGTTGTAATCGGTGATGATTACATTAAAAAATCAGGAAACACAATATACCAAACAAAAGGTAATGTTTTTGATAATATATGGAGTAAAAACAACTTAAACAGATCACTATCAGACTTCAAAGAAGGAAAGATTGTTACAGGTAAAAACTCATCTAGACATCATGGTACATATTCTGGAATCATAACACTAACTAATGAGGAAATTCAAGTTAACAATAGTCAGGCTATCTTATTTAAAAAAGACACAGTTTTACCTAGTTTAGGTAAAGTTTTTAACGACTGTCTATCTCTAAAAACAATAGAAAATAATGACTTAAATGATAAAAGCACTTTAAACATACTAATATCTGAGTCTTTTGAAAATATTGATAACTCTATCAATGTTATAAATAAATGGCATAAAACGTATCCATTTCACACTTTTAAAAGCTTTTTTAATAATTTAGAAAATAGATCAGAAGACGACAATACTTTTTCAAACATCCCAAATGAAAACAGTAAAGATATATTAGTTTTATTTGATTCAAATTCTTATAAGCCTGTAAATTCTCTAAGAGAATTCAACAATATTGCTACAGCAAACTTTTCTTTATACGATAACAGTTATAGCACGTCAATTAAAAACGACGTAATTTCAAATATTAAAAAACATGGGCAAACAATTAGAGAGTTTACTCTTCCTTCTTCAGGTTTAAATTCATATCAGCAAGGAATAAAAATTCAGAGAGTAAAAGATCTAAGAGTATGGAGAGAAAATACCAAAAAGTTTGTTGAATTTATTGAAAATGACAAAATTATTGAAAAGTATGATAGTGTTTTTAGTAATATTAACAATGAAGACAAACTATTAATACAAACAGCATCTTTGCAATATTTTGATAGCTACCTTAATATTCTAGAAAATAAAAACCTATCTAATAATTCTACGTTTTATGAATATAAAGATATTTCTAGAGAGTCTTTGAAAGAATATAAAAATGACACTCAAAGTAGTAGTGAAAACTTTATAGACTTTAATCCACAGTGGCACATAGTATTTGATCTTTCTTTTTTAGCATTTAGTAATTTATTAGATTTAAATCAAACATTAAATCATGAAAAAATAACAAGAGATTATTTAAATAAAAATATTTTTCTATTCTTATACGAAAATTTAAGTGACAATAAACCTAAATGCAAAACTGCTAAAATAATAAAATCTTCAAGTAATGATAATAAGGTTACAATTGTAATACCTTTATACTACTGGGAAACATTAGAAATTGATGATACATTTTTAAGTACTAATAATTCAGCTTACGTAAAGTACGGGAAAAAAGAATATCAAGAAGATCATAATTTCTATTCTTATTCTAATAATAATCAACCTGCTTGGTATGCCAGGTTGAATAATAGTTTAAAAATTATAGATACAGAGCATATCTACAAACCTTTTGTAAACAGCTCAGAACATAGCAATTTAAATGCTGTAAATTCTAAATATTATCCTTTACCTGATCCTATTAATAATTCTTTTGGAACTGGTAATGCAGATATACAAAAAGCTAGCAAAGTACCTTATACTTTTGAAGAATTAAGTAATTTAAACATAACAAATGACCAATCAGGTGGGTTTATCAATTCTTTGCATGATCCTTCTGACAAGCTTATCTTAAACAGCGAAGATAGACAATTTTATATATCTAATGTTAAATTCAAGACAGATAGTATAAACACTCCAACATATTCTAAAGAAAGCAATGAGTACTCAAATCTTGATAATTTTTATAAGAATAGTTTTCATAATAGATTTTTAACTGGTGAAAAATACTTTGAAAATAATCTAGATGAGATTGACAAAAGAAAAGACACAATGCTTAAAGCTTCAGACGAGGCTGAATCTTTTTATTTAAATGAAAAAATTTACAGGTCTAAAATATATAAAAAATCAGAAAACAATTTCATAAAGACGAAGTATTACTTGTTATATAAAATAAATAACATGTATACAAATAATACGAGTTTCTATAACAGCGGCAAATTCAAAGTAGAGATTAGTGAGAATGATACTTCAAACAGTGGAGGACAAATTGTAACTAGTGAAGTCGGAGACACAGGAGTATTTTTCGTTGTACTTACATCAAAGCCAAGTAGTAATGTTACAGTTACAATATCTGGTCTTGATGTAACAGAAGGAACTTTATCTACTAATTCTCTAACTTTTACGACAGTTAACTGGAATCAAAAACAAAGTGTAACAATTACAGGAATAAATGATAATTTATCTGAGAGTGGTAGTAGTGAATCGTATACTTTGACTTTAACTTCTACGTCATCTGATTCTGATTTTAATAATTTAACAGAAAGTTTAAGTGTACTCAATATGCATAGTTCTGCTCCATTGTACTTTAATAATTACGGAGAAACTAAATACAGCGCAATAGAAATATTAGGTGTTGATACTGACTATAGTTTGTTTGAAAAGTTAAAATATGATGATATGTTTATTGTTGGTGACCTTGAAAACAAAGATATTATAAGAGTATATGAACCAAAACTAATTGAAAATAATTACTTAAAAAACAGTATGAATTTTAAATCAGAAGACTATGTACCATACTTTGAAATTGATTTATCACATAAGTCAAAAGGATTTACAAATGTAAACAATGGCATTAATCAAATACTGTATTCTGGAATAAAACTAGCGTCGTCTTTAGATATTACTACTAACTTAGATGTTTCTGAGTTTACACCAGGAAGTCTAGGAAGTACTATTTATAGAATAAATGAAGAAAACAGAAATGCTTATAGAGGCTTTGAAGTTCAAGAAGATGCAGTTAAAAATTTCTTTTACGGATTTAGCAAAGATACATTTAGATATCCTTTAAAGTCTCTAGATGGATTTAAATATGGCGTTGAAGCAGGAAATAAACAAAGCTTTAGATATCATTATAATATTTCTAGATTTGGTCACTTTTCTGATAAAGTTTCTGGTTCTACTAATACTGCAACTATTTTTAAAGATCCTGTTAATAGTCAGATTATAGAAAAATACCCAGTAGAAAAAAAGTTTGTTGATGTAAATTATTTAAGAGTCAATGTTACTGATAATCTTAATACTTACAATACAGACTTATACTCAAGAAGTACTCACCCGTATATTGAAAATAGCAGTGATCAAATTTCTCAATATTATTCATCTTAAAATAACAAAGGCACTAAAATGGCAGGAATATTAGATAAGAAAAGTAGAATTTTAGATTATGTTATTACAGAAAACGGTAGATCACAATTAAGTGACAATGATATTAGATATAAATATGCTTCTTTAAGTGATAGATCTATATTGTACACAAAAGACCATGATTTGACTTCAACTAACAAGTCTGATGTTTCAAATGCAGAGTTGAATTATATCCCATTAGAAGTACTAACAAAAAACAATTCAACAATTAATCCAGAATTTGATCTCAGAAAATACTTTGATAATACTAGTATAAACATTAATATTCCGAATATAATACAAAACGGAGACACTTCTGATGTACACGTTGATACGTATTTGACACAGTTCTCACTAGCAAGTTATCTGCAAAGCTTAAAACTTTTAAAAACAAAGAATATGTTGAATAGCGACAAACTGTTTACTTTTTTTAATGACGGTGATTTATATAAAGACTTAGATTTTAAAAATAGTGTATTAAAATATTCAACAATAAGAGATATTGATTTCAAAAAAGAAAATGCTAGTGTGATTGCTTTAGACAAAAGGTTCACACACAAATTAAATTTTCAGTTTTTACCACCTATAAATTCTTCTGGCGAAAATCTTTACAGTACAGAAAGCTTTTCTAATTTAGAAGAACTGTCTGAATCTAATAATATTGGTTACATGTTTCCAACATATAATTCTAATTTAAATACTATCAAGTCTGACTCGAGAACAGAACAAATATTGAATATAGTTAGAAATCTAGAAAAAAACAAGGCAATTCATAAAAAAAAGTATATCTTAGAAAACACTACAGAAAGTGACTCTTTAATTTTTGAATTACATGAAGTTCAAGAAACAATAAATGCTGCAGGTAATATTACGAAAGTAGAATTAGAAAAAATTCATTTTGTTAAATTAGGAGACTTTTATGATAAAAATCTAGGCACAACAAAAAAAATTTACTTAATTGGTAAGTTTTTCAATACTAGAGAAAACACGAAAGATCTAGATATTTTATTTAATTTCAACGATGGAAATATTAGTCTTGATAGTGATAAAAGTTTTGCGCTTAGTGCTTTCTTCTCTTTTGTATGCCTTTTTACATTAATAATAGAATAGTAAGGTTATTTTTTACATGACAAAAAAATCAAATTTAATTAGAAATATTTTATCAGACAGAGTAAAGGCAGTTACTTATGATAACAACGCAATTACTATTAATAATTTTGCCAATGTAAATTTTAACATACAAATACCTATAGAATTTTATAATATTAACACACAAGAATTACGTAAAATTAAATTCTTAGAAATAAATCTAATAAACAATTCTCTTTTCGACGATCAGTTTTTAAATGATAATTTTTCAGACATATCAAGGACAGGATCTTTTAAATACAGAAAAATTTCAAGTGAAAACAAAGAAAATAAAGTTTTAAAAACACAGCTTAAATACAATTCATCTTTCATAAAAGATGAATCTTTTAATAAGATTGTAGACTTCAATTTAGAAAACTTTAAAAATAATAGTAATATATACACTTTGACTTTAGATAATAATTTTTCAAAGTCTGTTTTTGCAAAAAAAACAATTAGTAATATAAAAATATCTTTACTAGATGAAGACCAAAATATTGTTGACACGACCTCTTTTTTCGACATTGATCTCAGTCATCAATTCATTAAAATAAACACAGAAAATTTAGGATTAGATTATTATGACATTTTTTGGGAAAATATTAAGGATAAAATAAAGTTAGACTACGTACAACTTAATCAAGAAATCGAAAAAATAAATGTTACTGGGCGTGAAAATCTGCTTCTTGATATAAGCAAAAATTCTATGTTCAATGAAGACAATGGTCCTAGTTTCCTAAGAATAAATTTTGTTAATTACAATGTTATAATTGAAAAATTATTCAAAAGCCCTGAAGGTGTTGAATTTTTAAATATCAAAGGCATAATCTTGAAAAGTGACAACGAAGAATCTTTTACTGAATTTTGTCAAAAAATTGCTAGAGATCATATAATAGGAACTCAAGAATTTGTATTCAATGTTATATTAAGTTTAGGTGATAAATATTTAACTCAAGAAATTATTTTAGATAGAAATAATTCTTTTATTACAAGTATTGCTTATAAATATGTTGATGTATCAAAGGCAATTATTTTAAATGACATTTCTGACAGATTTTTTGCAGAGCCTGCTGTAACAGATGGCGTATCAGAAGAAATTTTTGACAAAATAGAGATTTCATGTCGTCTAAGGCAAATTGTACAATCAGAAGAAGTTGCTAACAAAATATTGAATACAGTAAGATTAAAATCTATTAAAAACAACAGCAAAGAATTAGACTACATATACACAGACAAAAGCTTTAATTTAGAATCTAGGATTGACTATAAAAACATTTCTTTAAGTAACTTATTTAGTAAACAAAACAATTCTTTAAATTTTTGGATTAGACTTAGTCAGATAAATGCAAACTTAACTTTTGAATTTTCTCTTTTAGATAGCACTTTATTGACATCTCCTTTTAATATTTCTAACACAAATTTTACTAACTATTTTATTCAAAATAGATTTAATAATATTAATAAAATTTTTAAAGAAAATATAAAATTTAATGAAGAAAATTTACCTAGACTACCACTAATTAGTACACAATTCAGTTTATTCAATCTTCGAAATATTAGTTTTTCAAATATAGAATATTTAAATGATATTGCATTTAATTTTGGGTACGTTGAAAATAACAGTATAGATATCACATCAATGCTAGAAAATTGTGTATTGAGGTTGAAAAAAGCAACAAAAATAAACGAGATTCCAATTTCATCAAAAGAAATTCAATGTTTCTTTTTTGAATTATTTTCAATAGATACTATACAAAGTGATGTTATTTATTCGAACAATAATTTTATCGAATCTAATCTTCATACTAATGATTTATTTAACTTAGAATTACTAGTTGCAAACTCTAGATTAGACAGTAAAATAAAAGACTTTTTAATGTCAGAGACTGATGAAAGTAATTCATCTGTTAGGCTGCCGATGTCAATATCTGCGTCTGAATTGAGTGAGTCTTTTTTATTAGAAAATAAATTAGAAATTCAGATATTACCTTTACCGAAAATTATAGCTAATAATATTGGTCGTGGAATCATAAATTTAGAAAATGGTGAGATAAAGCCTAATATAGAAAATCGTGATGAAATTAGCATTGCTTTTACTGAACTTATGTATAATCAGAATCAAAACATATCAAGTGAAACTGTGTTAAGAATTAAAAGAAGTCTTTTTAGAAATTTTGAAGATTCAGTGTATTCTGCTAATATCTTTAGTGAGCTTTTTGATATTATTATAGATTCTAACGTAGAAAATATTAATAAAGTTGTACTTGATACTAGATATACAAAAGATGAGATATTAAACATCTATGGATCGGAAGATTTAATTAATATCTTTAAACAAAGAACTTTAGTCTCTGGTGCTTTAAGACATCATGATGTCAACGTTGATGATAGCGAAATATTTATAATTAATTTTCCATATAATTTGTCATATGATGATGCATATTATGATACTGAAGAAAATTGCTATAAACCGACAGGAATAACAATAAATAAAAATAACGCAACAGGCAATATCAGATTTGACAATGAAATAATTAATAGACTTAGTCTGTATTATAATTCAGTTTTAAGACTAAAGACTTTTGCTTCTTTTAGATTTTTAATGACAAATGAAGAAGGTATTATATCTGATTCTCTTGTTAATGAATTCAATAGCAGTCTAGAACCTACAAGCAGATTTAGAATACTCAAAGCTTTTTATATAGACACACAAGTCATTACTACATTAGATAAGAATTATTTAACTAGTAGCAGAACATCAGATGTTACTAATTATTTTAACAGTATAAATAGATTTTTATCTAACTTCTTTGAATTCTGTAAAACAAATAAAATAAATATTATAAAAGATATAGTTTATAGAGTTTCGCTGGCAAACTCGTACCCGACTGAAAATTTAAGAGCTTATACACTTGTCAGAACAGATTTTTCACATAAAATACCTAAAGTTAACTTAAACAATCAAATAATTAAAATAGATAATTTACAGATTGCAAATATTAAATTTGAAGAAATTAACTAGAAAGACTAAAAAATGACTTTTTTAACAATTCCTTTACCAACTAATAAAAATAAAAGTGAAGATAAAAGTGATAATGAATCTACGACTTTAGACAAAGATTTACTATCTATTATGCCTAGATCAAGACCTGTAATGTCAAGTTTAGAAGAAACATCATTGATTGTTTCTGTTTTAAATAGACAAGCAGTTGCAAGTGAAGATATACAGGTTTATCAACCCAGATTATCTGAAGTTGATCCTTCAGATGTATATTTTGATCAAAACTTAGAAAGAAATGTGCTTGCAGACGTTATAGAGTATAATGAGCATGATAATATATTAGAAGACTACATCAGAGGAGATCTTAAAAAAAATTCAGAAAATAAAGTTTTAGATTTTATTTTCTCTATTGAAAACAATAATAGCTTTTTAGTCAATTCATCGATTTTTGACAATGTTTTAAGCTATAAAGAAAAGTTACTAAAAAACAAATATCAAAAAATAGAAAATAAATTTAACATGTTTTGCAGTGTTAATAGTAATAATGTAAAACTTCACAGCATATTTTTAAATAAATTTAATTTATTAAATAAAGTTTATAATCTAGTAATTGAGGGTATAGAAGAAAAAACGCAGATTGTGAAAAACAATTTGTTTGAAGAAAAACTTAAGTCTGATATCTATTCAGATCAAGGGAAATATTTTAATAAAGTTGTTAATTTTTTTATTGAAAACTTTTTAGAAAACAATAGAGAATTTTTGCAAAAAAACCTAGTATTTCTAGAAACAAATGAAAGTTTTGTAGATAATTTATTTAATTATAATAAAGACAATTTTCCATTATTAGAAAAATCATTAATAGGCTTTGAAAAAGATCAACCTTTTAATTTTGTAAATTCCTTAAAAACTACTTCTAACGACATCGTAATTCAAGCTTTTGTTAATTTTGCAAGATCTTTTTATACAATTTCTACAAATTGTTTAGTAGATAATTATAAGAGTGATTCTATTTTAAAAATAGACTTTAACAGAGATTCTATTAAATGTCTAGTTACAGAAAAAGAAGGTTTCAGACCTTTTTCTTATATAGATAAACAAAACATAAATACTGACATTGATGATATTATTAGTAATAATTATTTAAAAACAAACAATGAAATAAATTATTTGCAAAATAATGAAGATTCTCTTGTTTCATCTGATTATATTGATTTAGTAGACCCAGATCTTAGTCAATATCCTAGCTCTGCTGCCGGAATCAGACAATATGAAGAATTTTTAAAAATAAACTTTAGTTATTCTAATAGCAATCAAGATGATGCTAACATTTCAGTTGAAAACGGTGCTTTTAAAAGTATCTCTGATTTATTTTTAAAAAGACTAATGTTGAAAAAAGCTGTCACGAGGCACATAGTAATTACAGAATCTAATCTAAGTGCTGATTTTATAAAATTTATTAGAATTTCAAATCAGGCTAATTATCCTTTCTGGGGTAATATTTTTGATAAAAAAAAGATAGGAAGTGTATGGACTGCCCCTTTATACGCTATTTTTTTCAATATAAAAAACATGGATACTAGATCATTTAGGACCGATGATCCTGATGATGTTGGTTTAATAGAATTAATGTCAATTCTTGAAAATTTAGAAAACAGTAATATTAATTTTAATAGTGACTTAAGAAATTATATTTTGTTTCCTAGCATTTATAATTTTTGTCCAAATGCTATGAAAGCTGTAAATAATGACTATTATTATAATTACTTTATAAATCAAAATGGTAGTCCCTTTTCAAGCATTGAAGGTTTTGACGAACTTGTTGGTTCTAATTTTAGATTTAACAAACATCTTTATTATAAAAACAAAAAAGTATTTAAAATAGACAATGCTAGAGCATATACAAACAAAAATCCTCTATTGAATAAAATAAGTCTGTTAAAAGCATTTGACATTAATAATGACAAATGCAATGATAATTTGAGTTATAAAATATTAATTGACAGTCATGTAAAAAAAGTCAAAAGATCTTTTCTAAAAAATAAAAATGTTAGTTTTAAAATTATAAATCAAGTAATTGAGAATATAAACTCTTCAAATAAAAAAGTCAAACTAGTATCATATTCAAAAAACAACAATAAAAACATGTCAGTAATTGATGAAAATGCTGATTTATTTGATTTACTGTTTAGCAAAAAAGACAACAACATTTATAGTCACACTGATATCATTAGTAATCATTCTGTAGATGATATTACTTTTCTAGGTATTGATTCTATTAAAAGAGAAAACATTAACATCAGCAGTAACAGACAAAACATTAAGAAAAACTTTAAAGAATTATTGTCGTATTATTATCCTAAATGTGAGTACTTTAGCAGTTCTAAATTTTTAAAATTTATATTAAATAGCATTTCTAAAGAAGACGACAATACTTATTCAGTTGATTATAAAGAAAAATTAACGCAAGCTTTATATTTTAAATATTATGATAGAGTAAACTTTAGTAATGAAAACAAAAAAATAGTTACAAAAAGATTTTTAAAAAAAGCAATATTCTTAGACAGAAAGTCTTCAAGTATCTTAAGACAATCAAAAGCATCAGACTATTCTTATGATCCAGAAAATGTTTTAATCAGCAACTATTCAGATTCTTCAAAAGAAAGCTTAAACAATTATTTAGATGAAATTTTAAATTCTTCTAGTAATCTAGAAATCATTAAAAATACAGTATTTTCAAATTCTAATATTTTAGATTTATCAAGTAATTGTGATTACAAGTGTTTTTATAATTTAAATTATTTAAATCCTAAATTAGACAGTCCAACTAAAGATTTTCTATTAGAAGCCACAAATGGAGCAGATTTAAGTTCGAATAAGCCATATTTAGTTTTTACAGGAACAATTTTTGCAAATGTAATTCCTTATCACTATATATTTTATAACTTTTTTCAACAGTCTGAATATTTAAAAGATGATTTAAAGTTGAATCTAGAAAGAATAGAAAAAAATAGTATAAAAGAAGTACCTTATTCAATTAATTTTCCTAATATTGATAATAATGTTTTTTTAGTAAAATATCAAGTTGAAAAAACTGATACTTTAGATATAACTGGTTCGAAAAACATAAAGATAAGATTAACACCGAAATATAACGATGTGAGTGTTGAAAGATCTACAAGACGGTATAACAATATTGAAATAGAAGACTTATTTGATGAAGTGTGTAGTAATAAATTTAGCGTATTTAATGATATTATGAAGTGTATACAAAACATGCTTCTTCTTTGCATAAAAGACTATGACATGCAATACTTTCAAAATGAAAGCGAAATAGATGATTTTATAAGTCAAAATGAAAATATGCTAGAAAATGTTGAAGAAATTATTACTTTGTTTAAAAATGCTTATTTGCCTAATTTTGATAAAATTCAAAGAGATTTTTTTATAAATAATGCAAATGCAATAAAAGGAAGATTCAGTATAGATGATACTGATAATATTAATGGGCATATCCTTAAAGGAAACACAAGCTCTTTAAGTGACCAAATTATTGGAAAATATTATGAATATGAGGATAATATTATAAATGTTTCTATTAATAGTGAAGACTACTTGAAAAATATTTCTAATATTACACCAAAATACGACTTTTTTAATAATGACAGTAGTATTGATAATTTATTTGAAGATGATGATTATTACAAAGACTTTTATACGAAGCATTCTAAATGCATTTATAATGTAGCAAAAAGCTTGTACAGGTCAGATATTCTTCAAGCAGCAAGTCTAGACATAATTAATGGTTGCATAGACTATCAAGATGAAGTATTAGAAAAAAGTATAGAAGAACTAACATTTAGCAAGAAAATAGAAGATTTAAAACCACTACTAGGAGAAGAAACAACTAAAGAAATTGAAGAAAATTTTAGTGACATGTTTTATATAAATTCTCTTAGCAAAAGTTTAGTCAGTAAAATAAGTTTTAATCTTGAAATAGAAAAAAGAATAAAAAGTGGTGTAGAGGAAGAAGGATTAGATTTCTATTTAACTAATGATATGTTTACTGAAATGTTTGAAAAAGATAAAAATTCTATTAATATGACAAGATTCAGTGTTGACTCAGATGATCCTTTATCAATGACTTCTTTAAGCGAAAATAAAGAAAATTACTTTAATTCTAGCTTTTATAATTTTGGATTAAATAGTAAAAAACTGAGCAGTCTAAGATATGACAATTTAATTAAAATTACTGTTAATATAGTAGATGAGTTTAATTTAAACCATTTTTATATACCTAAAGTTTTTATTTTT
>Ga0098048_1000257_pt1 | contig 27371 bp, 41 predicted proteins | sample 13_taG_FD_75052 | JGI IMG/M metagenome (GOLD analysis project Ga0098048, IMG submission 75052) | Marine viral communities from the Subarctic Pacific Ocean - 13_ETSP_OMZ_AT15268 metaG | ecosystem: Environmental > Aquatic > Marine > Oceanic | place: Pacific Ocean | collected 2015-01-16 | reverse complement strand
CCTTCTTCTGGGTTGCAAGGAAACTCCATGCCTGTTCCATAATATGCATCACAGTGTCCTGAGAAGCCATTATGAGTATAGTTGCGATGTTCTGCACGATCTGTACAGTTATATTGACCTGAGGATTTTATTTCCTGAGCAATGCCACTCCAGCGACTGCCCGGGACACCTGTAAAAAATATCATTTCTGGAAGCATAAAATTATTTATCATTATATATGTAGTTAACTCAAATAACTTACTATAACTATCTTTGTAGCATCGTAAGTATTATTAGAAAGGGAGGCATGCCTCACTAATGAAAATCAAAGCAATCCGTATGCTTCTCTATAATCCTAGGAGATAGCATAAACAATGGCTAAGAAACATCGCAAACAACGTCAGCGTGGTCACCAAACACATGCTGAATTTATGGACACTAATGTCCATTACCTACCACAAGTCCAAAAGCAAAAAACAGTTCATTTACATGGACGCAATCCCAACCAAAAAGAATACATTTACAAACTACTAGATCCTACGCAAACAATTATATTTGCAACAGGACCTGCAGGCACTGGTAAAACCATGCTGGCTGTACTAGCAGCAGTAAAAGCTCTCAAGGAAGGAACCTGTGACAGAATTATTGTAACGAGACCTGCAGTAGGAGTTGATGACGAGCAACATGGATTTCTACCAGGTGATCTCAATGAAAAGATGGCACCATGGACAAAGCCTATTTTTGACGTAATGCGCGACTATTATAATGCAAAGCAAATACAAACCATGATTGCGGAGGGGGTTATTGAAATTAGCCCATTAGCATTCATGCGGGGTCGAACTTTTAAAAACGCTTTTATTATTGCAGACGAAATGCAGAACGCAACACCAAATCAAATGAAAATGTTGCTAACACGTATCGGCGATGATGCTCGTATGGTCATTACAGGTGACCTTGCACAAGCAGACAGACGTGATTATGAGAACGGTTTACTAGACTTTAAGCAATTGTACAATAAATTCTCACACAGTGAATATATTAGTTTGTGCCAGTTTGATCATCAAGATATCGAGCGCCATCCTGCCGTTGCTGAAGTATTAGACATATATGGCGATAAATAAAACGTTATAACAAACACAGATAAAAATGAGCCAATCCATGGAGAACAATACAATGGCAACTACTTATAAATTTATGCTTCACTGCTACCAAGAACAAGCAGGCAGCGAAGACGCAAAAATCACTGTAAAAATCGGTGATACAACTGTACTATCAGAAGCAACTATAACATCAACTGATGTTAACAATCCTACGCTGGTAATTTTTGAAGCAACAGGTCTTGCCGATGTAGCAGCTGACGCACAAGCAGTACTTTCAGTAGCAATGTTAAACGATCTTTATGTTGACGAGTCAACAGACAGAAATATGACAATCTCAGCAATTAAATACTGTGACAAAGCAGATGGAACAAATTACAAATATTGGAAACATGCAGACCGTGACTGGGATAGCATTAGTGATGCTTCGACTACTGGTTGGTTACCATGGGAGGCTACCGGTTCTCAATTTGCAAACCAGGTAGTTTCAGCAGTAGCACATGATAACGGCATAGCTTACGACTGGGATGGCGATGACGGTTATATTACCATTTATGATAATGATTATGTCGATATCACATGTGATCTAACTGAGTCAACTAGTCCAGCAGATTGGACTAACGGCGCATACGTAAAGAACTAAATTAGATAAGAAAAAACATTCCGCCAATTTGTATTACGGCGGCGATCTAATTCATCAAAATAAAAATGAAGATCTTGGATTTTTTCAAGGTCTTTATTTTTGGGCATACTGAATAGTAGTCCACTCATTCTACTTTTAGAACTTATTTCCCCAGGCGTTGACTCTGGCATTGCATTCATAACACGATCAATATCATCACGCCAGAAATCTAAGCCATATGTATGAGGTCTAAGAAAGTCTTTTTCCCAGCCAGTGATAAAACCAAAAGTATTTTGTATACTATAATGTTTTCTATATTCATTTTGCAACTCTAGTAGTTCAGGAAATTCTCGTAGTGTAGTTGCACCAATAGTACTATTAGTAAAATGATTGATCCATCGTTTGTTTAAACTATATTCAAATAATTTTTGAAAATGATCTAATTTTAATCCAGTTCTTGTATACTCAGCACTCGGTCCCCAACTGTCTATACTAGCAGTAAGATCAAATCTTCCAATGTGTCCTTTAACAATTAAGTGTTTTATTCTATCAAGGTGATGCTCAAATCTATCTTTTGGGATCATGAAGTTACTAGTAATACTAAACTCTAAACGACTTTTGTTTTTTTCTAACGCATCATATACTCTATCTGTTTCGGTTTGATAAAAAGTCTCGCCTCCCAATAATTGGAATCTGGAAAGTTCGTGGCTGTTTCGTGCTAGCCAATCTAATGTTTTTTCTAATATAACTGATTGATTGTCGCTATATTCAAAGTCGCCATCAACGCCTTCAACAGTTGGTCCATACTTTTTTAATTCTTTATACCACAAACTACTACTTTGCGGACCACAATAAACACATTTTAAGTTACAAGTGTTGTTTATGAAAACTTCTAGTATACTAGGAGTAACCTTAGTTGGCATACTATCGTTTGTTATTTCTTTTGGAGTTAGTCCAGGTATTGTCATATGATATGTTCTATCACTTATACCGCCTGCATCTTCAACAACCTTGCAATAGTTACAATGACCAGTGCCTCCGTTTTCCACAGTGGGCCACTTATTATCGAGCATAATTTCACGCTCTTTAACTTTAAGATCTGTGTTGTGAAAGTTATCAAAATTGTCTGGATCTATGTCATGCTTCTGACAACGATGGCAACTTTTTGTAGTGCCACCAGCAATGTGGATAGTACTAAACCCCCATTTCCAAGGGCAAGCCTTTCCGACGTCTGGAAAGTATTTTTCAGTCATTTAATGATGATTCCTAATATGGATTATATTAGTATTTATATTGGCATCGGTACAAGGATTCGAACCCTGACTTTCAGTTTTGGAGACTGACGTGCTAGACCGTTAACACTATACCGATATGGTGCCCCCAGCGAGACTCGAACTCGCACGACTTGCGTCCACGGATTTTAAGTCCGTTATGTCTACCAATTCCATCACAGGGGCTAAATTATTTGTTTTTATTTCTTCTAGGAACTACTGTAATTCGAGGTCTTTCGTAAGGCTCGTATATAAAGCCAGGACAACCATAATCCATTTGTGTAGTTACATATGTTTTAGTTTTGTCTTGGCATATGAATTTGCATCGTAATTCACGATCAGGCAATACTTCAGTAGATACTAAGTTGCATATCATCATGCTAGCAGATATAAGTTCTATCATCTACTGTATTTACTTAGATTTGCGTAACTTTCGCATCTTCTTATAGAAGTTAACAGTACGAGTAAACACAATATCTTTTATAGTCTTGCGTTTAGCTCTTGCTGTTGCACTACGCTTCATTCTTTCTGCTTTACTCATGTTCACCACCGGGATCACGTGGATCAAGTTTAATCTTTTCTCCATTAATCCACATGTGATCACGGGCGCGACTTACACTGTGATATCCAGGGCGCAAACTAAAAACTCCTGGCTTGCGCCTCGCAGTTTCAAATGTGCCTACTGTTATAACAATACCAGCAATGAGCAAAATGTGTGCTACTGCACTAACACCAAATACTGTTACAGAGCCTACACTCATGCTAAAGATAATACACCACATCCATGCTAGTATTTGCATCACAACATGACGGGTTTGTAGATCTGGAATATTACTAAGTGGATTACGCTTGTCATCCATTACAGCATTCCAGCAGTTTACTATAAATGTTCTCACAGGATAAACTCCCTTTTCAAATGTTACACGTAGTGGATAATTTGCATCCACCATGTCTTTAAACTCAATTGCATCATATATGTTACTGAACGTCTGTACAACTACATGGTTCTTGAAATATGCTTTAACCCGATACAATTTCGTAAATCTCTTTCCAGTTCTTTACTAGAGGAAAGTCTTTGCAGTCCATGTTAAATCCATGTTCTACTACCAGAGGCTTCAGACCTGCATTAAGTCCTGCAAGTGCATTTTCTGGCTTATCTTCAATCCACCAAAGTCCGCTGTCTTTATAAGGAACAAGTGCATCGTCCTTGTCAGCGCCTGTTGCTAAACAGTTTACTTCAATAAATGTACCTTTACCAAACAATTTGTCCAAGTTCTTCTTACGTAACTTTTGTGCATACTTGTTTGTTGAAAGGCTTGTAATTGCAATAAACTGCCAGCCTTCGTCAGCCATCTTAGTTACATACTCAACTGCGTCGCGCAAAGGAGGAAGAAAACCAATTGCTGCGCTTTCATTAAACATACGGATCATGTTCTTACCAACTTCATAAGTTGTGTCGTAACGCTCTCCAATGTTGTAGATTTGGTTACCATTCTCTACTTTTTTAAATCCATGTTCTTCCATAAAGCAATCAAATGCATACTCCCAATTGAGTACTACACCATCACAGTCTACTAGTATTGTCTTTTTCATTCTATCTCTTTCTTACATCTAACTTACTATATTAATATAGCACCATTCTAGGATTTGTCAACCGTTTTAACATAGTTAAGTACAGTTTCTTTTCCACCATGAAACTTGCTGGTTTGATGACGCTTTACTTTGCCTTTGATTTCACACATATCGCCCCAATGAGTTGCATCATGTTTGGTAAAGAAGCATACAATATTGCCGTCCATCTCTGCATTGACAACATGACATTGTAAGCGTTGAATAAAACTACAGTTCATTATATTAATTGTGCCTGCAATATCTTCACCCAGTGTTCCAACATGTACACTAGTGGTGCTTAATTTACGCATCTGTGTGTCAGCGGCATCGCGCTTTACTGAACGAAAATATGCTTTAGGTAAACTAGCAATAATGCCAATATCTCTGTGGTCAACCTGTTTGCAATTAATAAGACCTAATACTTTTTGTTCAAAGTCATTTATCTTATTGCCCATAGCCTTAAAGGTAAGACCTTTGTAATACTGAATGATATCTTCTGCAACATCTTCGCACTGTTGCGTAACATGATCTACAAACACCTGACGATTTTGATCAATAGCGTTTAAGTGTGTTTGTATGATTGTTTTGTTGCTTACAACTCCGTAATTGATATATTCTTCGTTATTCTGCATGTGTGCAGAAACGGCATATGTCATTACTGTTTTAAGATCGTATGTCATGTTTTGCATTTATCTGGCCCTTTGTTAACTAACTATAAATATAATATAGCACAAATTATGAATATGTCAACCTCAAAATGGAATGAATTTAGAGATTATACCATTGACCGTATCGCAACTGCTACAGTCGATTGGGAACCTTATTGGCATGTTGTCATTGAAAATACTCTACATCCTGAACTATTTAAATTAGTTGAACAAGAGTGGCCCGACTATGATAGTGTAGCGTACAATAGAAATGTGCCTGATCATAATCAAAATCGTAAAATATACAATCCCAATACTCATGACGGACTAGTATTTTGGAAAGAATACTACGATAATATAATTGACCATAAGGACATTATAGAAGCAGTATACAGTCTAGAAGATTTAACTAACGATTGTGATTGGACTAGTTCAAGCATATGGGAAGATTATAGAGGATATAGCGTAAGCAATCATTACGATGCGTATACAATAAGTGTTGCGTGGCAGTCTTATGTCTACTGTAGCGGAGGTGAACGCTGGGGTACTAGTTTAAATGATGTAGATGGCAACTGTATAAAAAAGTTTCCATTTACGCCTAACACTAGTTGGTTAATGCGTGTTGATGCAAACAGTTGGCACAGTTGCGATCCAGTAGATTGTGATGTGCGCCGTAGTATTATGGCTCGCTTTATGACTAAGTCTAGAGGCTAGTTAGTTCCACAAGTGTTGCTGCTAGGTTAATCTCTTGGTCTGCTACCATTGGAATGTTGCGTAGTCCTTTAGCAATGATAAGAATAGCAGCATCCTTTTGCTCTTGTGTTTCGCCCCACAGTTCCAAGTTATCATACATCCAACGGAATAGTTCATCCATTTCTTCTGGACGTACTTGACTACATAGCATCTTACGTGCTTCTAGTATCTTGCCTTGTTTGAATAAGTCTACTACTGCTAGTTTATAGTCTGCTGTTGCACTGTCGCCTTCATTGGGCTTTACTAGTGCGCCATCAATAGTATTCATCTGACACAAGTTTAGACACTTGCGTAGATCCGGATATGTTGCTTTTACATAACTGTCCAGTGTGTCAATGTCTACATCAACACCTTCAGTAACGCACACTGTTGCTACACGAGCAGTAAACTCTGTGTGATCAATCTTTTCAATATGAAAGCCTTGGCATCTGCTGTGCAGTGCAGGGATAACTTTGTTTGGATAGTTACATGTAAGAATAAAGCGCGAACTACTTGCATAGGTTTCCATAACACCACGCAATGCCGCTTGTCCATTAGGTGAAATGTAATCAGCCTCGTCAAGTAACACAACTTTGAATTCACCAAACGGCATAGTTTGTACGAAGTTAGTAATCTTATCACGCACGTTTTCAACACTGTTTTCACGACTAGCATTGATCTCCAGTACATCATACTCGTCAATACCAAGCATGTTGATAAGGACTTTTGCAAGTGTTGTTTTGCCTGTACCTGGAGCACCACTAAACAACAAGTGTGGAATAGTATTACTGTCTACCCATTGCTGTACTTGTTTGCGTTGTGCATCATCGCGGAACACATAGTCATCTAGTGTGCTAGGGCGATATTTCTCAGTCCATAATTCTTTCATTTGTAGGTTCCATCTATCTTGTAATGTTTACTATTATACACTGCACAGTCCAAGCATGTCAAGACTCCGTAGCCTTCACTGCGTAATTTTTTATACCATGCTATGTAATGCTTAATCGAGTTCACCATATACTAATATACTTGTTCTAACTTGATCACCTTCGTGTATAACACTATGTGCGTGTTCGATGGTGTTTAGTAAAAGTGGTTTATCTAATGGTAGAATTCCACTTCTGCCTTGTTTGAAATATACACCTTCGTGTGCTTTAACTGCCCAATATAGTTTCTTACAACCTCGCATATATGGATATGCTTTTCGTTTGTAATGATCATCTCTGTGTATGTCTATATATGTACCGGGACTTAGTGTTTGTACAGAAATATCTATTATTCTTTTGTATCCAACGTTACTTACAAAATCTCTCACAAGTGCGCTAGGAATATCTTGTATTTCGATAAAAGGCAAATCGCTTTCATATTCTTTAATTTGCTTTATACAGTAATTTCCATTTTTTCTTGTACTATGATGTATAGTTAATGGCTCTAGTTCTCTAAGTAATTCATCAGTATCATAATCGGGCAGATCACAGTATTTCCATGGAGTGTATTTGTTATTATTATACCACCACTGTGGTCCATGTGCATTAGCATAAAAACTACGAATATGATCGGGCCAAATGTTTTTAGTTACGAAAGGTCTATCAACAGTTAATATATAGTTGTCAAATAAGTTTTTACCAAAGTCTCCGTTGCGTATTGCTTCATATACTCTCTGATACATAATGCCAAGTTCAGTGTGTATCCATATACTGAACACACCACCATTATCCCATAATACAGTAGCCGGCTGATGTATTGTGCCATTTCCATCAGTATAATATCCTGTGTAGATCATATGAGAAATACTAGAATCATTAATTAAAATGTCCGAAATTTCAATCTTTGTATCTACGTATTCGATACATAGTTCATACCATCCAGATTTTAAATTTTGATCTGTGTCTAAATCTATATCTAATATATTGTTTGATAAATCTTTAAGATAAAACTTTTGTAAAAGGCTATCACTAATTACTGATAGTTTCATATAAATCAAAATCCTCTTTATACAATTCTTCTACGCCACACTCTTCAATAAAGAAACTAATAAGTGCAATTAGTGCTGGATCTGCATTTTCTGCAAATAATTCAAAACTATCATATTCATTATTTTTTGCCCATGTATCAAAATCATCTAGTTTAACAAATTGCCAGTTGATGTTTTTATAACGTTCGCTTGCACTAGTTTGCTTTTGTAAATGTACAGGATCTACATTATACCATTCTTTAGGATCATCTGTCAAAGTATCTCTTAACAGTTCCTCAGTGTATTGCCATTGATCCATCGGCTCTTTGCTATGAGCAGTAGCAAATCTTTTAATTACTGTATGTATTTGCTTTGGCAATCTACCCGCAGGATTTCTTACAAAATAAATTGCTGTTGCATTTTCTATCTTTTTTACATCTGCATCACCGAGTTGGACAAAGCCATTTGCTTCTCCCCAACTGACAATACTTCGTCTAGCACACTTTGGGCTAGTTCCTATCAGATGTGTTCCGTTCCATATTACCATCGATTAGTTCCGCAATACGCTTATATGCGCCTTGCAATTGTCCTTGTAGTTCTTGAATGTTTTCACGAAGCAAAGTATTTTCTTCTGACGTACTAACCATTTGCTTTCTGTACATTTCTGCTTCGCTTTGTGTATGATCTTCAAAGCCGTTAGTGTACACATGATCGTGCAGGCTTTGTAGTACTTTTGCATTTTTAGCTCTTCTTCCTGTTGCCATCTTTAGACCTCCAGTTTCCCTACGCCCACTTTTCCTTGATATTCTCTTGTTTGGTGACCAGCACTTGCTTTGTAAATACTTTGTGGCTCTTCGTCCTGTACACCAAGTACATCATCTGGATCAACTGTGCGTAGCATTTCACCATTTAGTTCAAAGCCTCTGCTCCAGCGTCCATGTGATACTAGTACAAATTGTCCAACCTCAACGTCTTGCTGATCTGGACCAATGTGTGTAACTTCGCCCCAGCGTGGATGAATACCTGAATTTTTGCCGTCATCACTGAGAATGATAAGTCCGCCTTCGGTTTTTTGTTCGCCGAACTCCATATTGCGTACTGCAATACCTTTGCCCAATGGCTTGAAATTTCCTGATACTTGGGTTAACATTAAATCCTCCGTACACCCTTGATATTTTGTTCTTGAATATGTTTTGGCTGTTGAATATTATCTTTAGTATTGATATTCTTAGCTCTTGCTACTGCCGCGGCTAATCCGCCTGCAGGAGTTTGTTCTTGTTGTTGTTCAGCATGTTCTTCTTCAATAACATGACCAACTGATCTAGGTCCTGTTTTTTCTGGAGTTACTTTATTTTCTTCTACAGGAGCAGTTTCTTTTTTAACCTCTGTAGTTACGTATGGTTCTGGAGTTTTTTCTACTGGCACATTTGGCTCCCAATCTTGCCAATCATCGTCTGCTTCTATTCCAGTTCCTTCCGGAATACTATCATCACTAGGAACCATTGTATTAAGTTCGTTATACTCTCGCATAACTTCTTCTCTACTTTTTGTAATGTTGCCTGCAGGATCAATTTCATCACCACGTGCATTAACATTCATATTTCCTAGTGCAGGCTCTGTTTCGTTAGCAAGTAATAGAGCCCCAAAGTCAACTTGGTTTCCACTTGAAGTGCGATAGGTTTTACCTTTTTTCGCCATTGTAATCTCCTATTATGTACATATATTATATACTTATCTTAAAAATTCTTCAACATCTAAATTGTAATAAAGACTATCAATCTTATGTACGCCTATTAAGTATAATACATAACTTGCTACACTTGATCCTCTGCCTACACCCCAGACGATATTTTCTTTACGCATTACATCTACTATATAAACTAAGAATCGTAATAGATTAAACATATTTCGTTCTTGATACAGTAGTAATTCTTTTCCGACACGCTGAACTTCAGCATCATTTTGACATAGATCAAGCAAATATTTTGCAATATCCATATCTTTATAACTGTCAGGCATGCACCAACTATTTTGATTTACTGCATGAAACTCTGATATGTCAAGACCTATTTCGTCCAATTGTGTTATAAACATGTGTAAATGTAACTTTTTACTGGCATTATTAAACTTTGTGCTATCTTCTAAACACAAGTTTGTTACATCAAGTTTAGGGTCAGAGTATAACATAGTACACGCTTGATCTTCACTTAGTACTTGTCTACTATATTCATCCAGGAGTATCGTCATTGTCACTTTCCGGCGGCTTAGGTTTCTTAAAATCGTTTAGTGTTATAACTGTTCCAGTGTTCTTTTCTTCATATTCTAAATCAAGTTCAGCCCAAGTAGCATCAACTAATTTTAGTCCTTCGTGTAATAAAAATAGTTGAGGTGTAGGTTTATACCAATATTTTGTAGCCTCTACTTCATCTTCTTGATCAAATAAATCTAGTAAGTTGCCAGCGCCGCCATCTTCTTCACTAAAGGTATGACTAACACTTCTTGCTTGATGACTATTAATACTAATATTGTCTACGTAAAATACTTCTTCTAGTATGCTAGTGAATTTTGTATATAAACACATTGCGATCAAGTGATCCCACGGATCATCTGGAAAAATATGTACTTGTGCTTTTAGAGGCAAGTTGGATATATTTTGTACATTATGGTTAGATACAAATATACTATTATCTAATAGTTCGGCAATATAGTATTGCAAACGATCCATTGCTTTATTAAAATATGGTTGTTTGTTTTGATTTGGTATTAAATTTATAGTAATATTCCATGTATTAGGAATAATAATATCTTCTAATACCATTGTAGTGCAAAATGTTTCTTTAAGTTCTATCATTAGATGTCGATTATATCGTCCCAATTTTTGCCTTTGTCGGCACTGTTTTCATTATTTTGTTGCATGCGCTGTCTATCTCTACGTAGAGATTCTTCTCTGTAATCTTCCATCATCAATTCAAGTTGCATGATCATTTGGCTGTTGCCAGTTTGATGTCCGAACACTAATCGTTTACCTAGTTCAGTTAATTTCTTTTGTAAATCTGCATCGCTTATATCTCTGAGATTTGGAGTAAGTGGGTGATTCATCTCAGTCCGTCCCTTCTTTGTTCGCAATATCTATTGAATGATCGCCAGTTGTGCCATACAAAATATGCACCAAACATACTGAATATAAAGTTGGGCATAAACATTAGATTGATAGCAAAACTTATCAACCCTGCAAACACTGCACAAACAATATGATCTTTAGATGTCACCGTCTTGCCTGTTCTCACTGTAGAAAGGATCAAATGATCCACCTGGATAACGCTTTTCAAGTTTGCGTACATTCTCAGCGATTACATCATTTGGATCAACATTCAATGCACGGCATGCATTAACCCAATACCACATGATGTCGCCTAGCTCACGCATTGCATGGAACTGTGTGTCCTCATCCATAGGCTTGCCCTGGAAGATACACTTCTTTACAATTTCCATAAACTCGCCGCCTTCTGCACTAATGCCCACAGCACCAGTCAATAGCAAACTCATATTAACGCCACTTTCTTCGAGACGTTTCATAGCCGCATAAGCGTCCTCAGTATTGTTAGATTGGTCGCTGGTTACTGCACCAACGAATTCTTTGTATTTGTTTAGATCAATATTGCTCATAGATACCTCTTGTAATAATATCTATATATTATACAGGATATAGAGGTTTAGTCAATTATTAAATTGCTTGTAGAACTAGTTTTTTCCAAATAACAGTTGAACCATCGTAACTACCAGTACATACATAAAGGTTAGTTGCATCTGCAGCTACATCACCAGCGGCATCGCCTGCTTGTCCTGTTGCTGTTGCAGTACGTACTTCAATAGCTCTGTTATTTCTTGTAAGATCACTAACTACAATAACTGTACCTGCGTCATCTGTTGTAAATTCAAAAACATGTACACCTGTGCGGTCAAACGTAATCACTGGAGTAGATGCACCATTAGTGCCGATAAGTTGGTTTGCACCAACACTAACTGCACTTGGCAGTGTCATTGTGTGTGCAACACTTGCTACATTAATTTCAACACGAATGCTTCCTACTTTGCCACTTGCTGGAAAGTTACTAAATGCAAAAACTACACTGCCACTTGTTGTAAGTGTTTGATAAGATCCTTCTTCGTAGTTAAAAGTTTGTGTTCCACTAACAGTGCCTTTGGCAACACGAGTAAGACTCATATCTTTTAGTTCAAAATCTTCTAGTACTGCGCCTGCGCCATCATTGCTGAGACTGTCGCCCGAAAGCGCACTTTTAAGTACTGCTTTTGCTTCAAGATCTGAAATTTCAGACTTTGCTGTGTCTAATGCTGTTTTAAGGTTAGTAAAGTTATCTCTAAACCCCTGACTATCATTATCCTGTCCTGCGACTGGATATGCTGTGTCAATACCTGTTGTTACAATGCTACTTGTCATTATCTTTATACTCCGTGTGGAAACTGTCTATTATTTATCTTTCTGTGTAAGGCAGTCTATCAAAAGGCCCTACTTGTGTAAACTTGATATACTTGTCACCGTCATCTTTTGCAGCATATACATCAATACTTGCAAAGAAACGTGTGCCGTCACCATCAAATGTTGACGTAGTACTTGACAAGTCAAACGTTGTTTCTGCGGTAACTGTAAATTTGCCTGTTGTTTTATCAAAGTACTTACTTAAATTATTGTCTAATATTAATCTATCAATTTCAAAACTTATTTTTTTAAGATCTTTACTGGTGCGTTTTTCTAATCTGTATTTTATTTTTTCTGATGTTCCAGGTTTACAAAAAACAATAGGTGCTGCTAATTTCCAACCAAGCACTGTATTATCTTCCTGTCTGTCTTTCATCCAGTCTGGTAACACTTTGCGTTCTAGAATTTGGTGACCTATATCTGTTGTTAACCTACTGCGCATGTTTGCAATACTATTAGGATATACATAATAGTCGTTTGCTTGTGAAACCAAGTAATGTCCGTGACTAACATCTGGCATAGTACTTTCCACAGTAAGCGGATTAGTCCATGTAGTTATATCACTTCTTACGTCTTGTCTTAATACAGGACTTGCAGTTAATCCTGTTACAGGATCTGTGCCTTGCATATTATCAATTAGTTCAACATAAACAACTTCGTATTTTACTGTACCATCATCATTTAAGGCTCTTGCTGTTTTAAGTCCATTAAATCTTAGTTCATTATTCCAAAAGTTTTTACTCATTGCTTCAATATAGTCTGTTTCAGGCACAGGATTTAAACCTGCGCTAACAATTGTTCGCAAATCTGTTTGTATACCAAATGCATAATCGCTACTACGATATACATCTGCTTGTGGAATATCATCATTGTTTTGTATCAAACTATCGTAGATATCACGTTGTGTTTGATTTGGCAATGCACGTGCATATACATTTTCATAAGGCTTGTTACTATCTGCACTTAATGTAATTGTAAACTTTTTATATGTATCCACTATGCCGTCTGCACTATAGACTCTTACAACAAAGTTATATACATTTTCAAAAGTAGTATCGTTTGTATATAAATCTTCAATATCAAAAGTAGTAGTACCAGTATCAAACATTAACTGTTCAAAACTAACTCTTCCTACAATTAATCCGTCACTGTTTAGTTTTAAACCTTGTGGCAGTTTATTTGTTCCTAAACTTGCTACTCCTGTTCCGGAACCTTTGGCAGTTGCAGTAAATATCGTACCTACTGTATTATTTGCACTGCCTATACTAATAAAGTCAGTAGTGCCTGGTGTAACAATAGTATAAGTTTCACCGACTACAAAGTTACCTGCATTTATTTGTGTGCTTCCGCTTTTAAGTGCATATTGTACAGGGCGACCGTCACTAATGTTAGCAATAACATCCAAATGGCTTTGCTCGCCTGTTTTAATTGTTAAATTGTTTTCGGGCCAAGTTACTGTACTTAAAATATCACCAACAACAGTTATTGTAAAACTAGTTGGAGAACTAACATATTCTGTAGCATCACGTTTTCTTACTTTGATACTAAATGTAAAATCAGTTTCGGTTGATGCAAAACTAGGAATATTTCCAGATATCCATCCGCTTTGTTGATCTAATGTTAAGCCTGTTGGCAATGATCCACTGTGTAGTATATAATCTATACTATCGCCGTCAAAATCTTTTCCTTCAAATTTAAAGTTAAACCAATTCTCATGACTGATTCTGCCTAGTCCTGTACTTTCAGTTAGTAGTGCAGGTACACGTAAATTTGTCTGACTTGCATCTAGTAAACTGTCTAGTGTACTAGTTGTAATGCTACTTGCAACATTGTCTGCCGAGACAAGATCCATATCTGCTGTGACTATATTTCTGCTTACAGCAAATAGACTATAAGTTTTTACATCAGTATCTTTAGAATCTGATACACTTACTACCCATTCGTAATTTTTATTAACTGCTTTAGTTCTGTAATCCCACTCGCTCATATCAAAATTGTTTATGTCAAAGCCGGGTGTGCCGTCTATATCTGCAAATGGATCTATATATCCAGATATCTTACCAGTTTTACTTACAGTAATACCATCTGGTATTGTACCACTTTGATATGACCATGACAAAACATCTTGCGGGTCTGGGTCAGTTGCACTAAGTTGTACATCAACACGATCACCATCAAAGTATGCTCCGAGATCGCTTGCTGGTAATGCATCTATACTAGGAGCATCTTGACCTGTAACAGTCATACTGAACACACGATCTGCTACAGTGCCATCACCGCTAGTTGCACGTACTACAAATTGGCTAGTAACATCAAGTGCAACTTCTGTTGGAACACCTTGAATATAATCGTAGTTTTTAGGATTACCTTCAAGTATGCCGTTTTCAGTGACACGAATGCCAACCGGTAGCACTCCGCTAAGATACGTGTAAGTATCAGCGTTAGTTGCATCTAATTGTACTTGGTAAAACTCACCTTCAACCACTGTGCCTAGATCGCCTGGTGGTGTAATCCATACCGGTGCAGTCATTGTCTATACTCCTCTATTGAAGTATTTATCGCTCTTACCAGGTGTCACCTGACCAAGCAATACGCTTCCAAATATTTGTAACACTATCATAATCTGCTGTTGCATAATAGATATAACTGCTATCAACTGCAAAGTCGCCTTTTTCATCGCCTAAGGCGCCAACACTGCTTGCCGGAGTATGTGTATTTTCAATTTGCAATCTGTCTGCTGAAACAACAACTTTGCCAGTACCGCCCGGTATAAGGTTAATGTCATCGTTGGTTCTAGTACTGCTAATATTGTTGTCTACAATACTGATACCATCTGTATCTAAACTGCCAGTTACAGTTAAGTTGCCTGTGATACTTCCATTTCCTGTACCAGTAAAAGCGTTAATGGTCGGGTTAGTTAATGTTTTGTTTGTAAGTGTATCAGTACTTGAAGCAGTAATAGCATCTGCAATTCCATACCCTGCTACTGTAGTTGGCTTACCTGTTAAACTAGCAAATGATTGTGCCGGTACGCTTGTTAAGTAACTTTGTAAATCACTAATATCTGCTTCTACTATAGTAATAGTATTACTTGCAGTATTGATTGTTTTGTTTGTTAGCGTGTCTGTAGTTGCTCTGCCTACAAGTGTATCTGTGCCACTTGGGATAGTATGTGTATTCAGTGTACCTGTTGTTGTAACATTAGAACGAATCTCTACAGCACCAGTGCCGTTTGGTATTAGTACAATATTGTCATTACTACGAGTGCTAGTAATATTGTTATCGTTAATGTTAAGACCATCGGTAGTTACCCCGCCGACTGTAATTGCATTAGCAGTTGTAGCACCGGCAGTAGTAACAATGTCTAATGTTTGTGCTGCTACTGTAATAGTTAATTGATCGTTGCTACTGATGTTTGTAGTTACAAGTCCACTACCACTAATTGCTAGAGTTTCACCACCTCCAATTGCGGTTGCTGTACTTGAATCATCTATTAAAGTAAATCCAGTTGCGCCGCCTGATACGCTGTCAACATATGCTTTGTTAGCTGCATCTGTACTTGCTGTAGGATTTGCAACTGACTGTATTCTATTACTGCCCATGTCAATTGTTTGACTTGAACTCACTTGCAGTGTACCAGTTACACGTAACTGACCATCAACAATAGCAATGCCTGTGCCCTGTGGGTTGATAGTAATATTACTGTTTGTTGCAACACTTTGAATAGCGTTACTGATAACTTGTAGTCCGCCAATCTCTGCACTTGTTCCTAAAAAGCGAGTACCGAAAATATCTTTGTAACGCTTTGTGCTACTGCCAACATTAAATGTATTGTCAGCATTTGGTATTAGATTACTACTAATGTCTGCATTAATATTAATACTATCTGTATCTGCATCGCCTATAGTAATGTTTCCACCAATAGTAACATTGCCTGTTACATCCAGGTTACCACCGACTGTGGCATTGCCACTGGTATTAACTGTTGTGCTGTAAATATCTTTCCAGCGTAAACTTGCGCTACCAATATCATTTGTGTTTGTTGCACTTGGCACAAGCGCACTATCAAAACGACCTGTTGCCGTAATAGTATCTGCACTGCTATCACCTAAATCAACTGTGCCGTTTGCAACCAATGCACCAGATACAGTAATCGAACTTGGAGCAAACGTTCCCGCTGTTAATGTGCCTGATACTACAAGACCGCCGCCAATTGTAGCATTATTAGTAACTGCTAAACTGTCACTAGCAATACTGCTTGTACTAGTAAATGTACCAACTGCAAGCGTGTTGCCTTCAATTCTTAGTTCGCCAGACCCATTTGGATTTAGAATTAGGTTTCCGCCTGTGTTGTCTGTGCTTATGGTATTGCCAGATATACTAATATTACTAAGTGCAGTGCCGCCTAGTTCTGTATAAATTTCTGTAAAGTTTTCATTAACTTTTACAAATGCAGCGCGGAGATTATCACCGGTGCCGTCATCCTGGTTAGTACCTACATTAATAGTTTGCTTAGCCATCGAGTTGCTCCTTAACTAACAGCAAACGCTGGTACTACATACTCTGTGCCGTTTACTTTAATTTTAAAATAAATTGATGGCGCCGCTGGCACATTAGTTGCTCCACCTGCTGCACCTACAGTTGCCTGTGAAGGAACAACAAGATTAAGTGTTCCTGTACCACTTGGGTCAATTTGTAAGTCTTGGTTTGTGCTTGCTGTACCTAGTGTACCGCCTGCCATTGTGATAGCCTCTATAGTAGCAGTAGTGCCATCATATGTCATATTTGCACTAAAATTCACATCACCGTCAGCATCTACATAAGCAATTGCATTATCTACATGATCAGTAAATCGTAGTTCACTAGCAGTTGATAATACAACACGACCTGTGCCGTTTGGGTCTAGGATAATGTTGCCGTTTGTGTTATCTGTAGCAATTGTATTGCCTGTAATTTCAATATTGTTTCCAGAACCTGCCGAGTTATAAAGATACAATTCGTCGAAGTTATCATTAATTTTGTCAAAGGCGGTGCGTAATGGATCGCCTGTACCATCATTGGCGCTACTGCCAAGATTAACTGTTTGTTTAGCCATTTGTTGAGACTCCTAATTCTATCGTGTATTTATAGTTTATTTTTACCTAGCCGTTTGCTAAATATTTTTATGGTAATCAGCGAAAAACGCGAACATGTAACATACAACAGGATGCGTAATGGTAAGAAACACATATGTCATACTACACGTAAAGTATATCATATACGTTGTGATTCATGCGGTGACGAATTCTATAGAGATAGTAAACATTTTAACCAGCGTAGTAGTGCGCACTGTTGTCGCAAATGCAATCCTAAACGCTTTGCTCAACGTCAAAGTGCAATACTAAGACAATATGATAAATGGGATGCTAGTAGTAGCAAAACTATCTAAGCGGCAAAACTTTCACCGCAACCACAACTTGCAGTAGCGTTAGGGTTGTTTACTTTTAAGTAACTGCCGCCAAGTTCGTTAACATAATCAACTTCGCAACCGATAACAAACATCTCTGCCATTTGATCTAGGACTAGTACATCATCAATTACTGAGCCTAAACTGGTGTCCTCAGTAAAGTCCCACTTGTACTGAAAGCCGCTACAGCCGCCGCCTTCAACACTGAGATATACATACTGCTTGTTGTTTTGGGTTAGCATGTTTGCTAGATATGTTTTTGCATTTGGGGTAAGTGTAATCATTGTACTATTATTTAGTTGGCATCCCGTAGGGGGTTCGAACCCCTGTTGCCGCCGTGAAAGGGCGGAGTCCTAGACCACTAGACGAACGGGACAATATTAAAATGTATTATAGAACGCTTGTTTTTCTTCGTCGCTCATTGCAAGGAACTCAGATGCTGTTGGTTCTATTGGACTAATACCTTTTTCTGCTGCAAGCAACCGAAAAAAAGGATTGCCATTTTTTTCATAGTGAATAACTATTGCATCACCGTTTTCTGTATATGTTGCTTCCATTGTACTTCCTAAAGTTTGGAGCGGGTGAGAGATTCGAACTCTCGACATTTTCGTTGGCAACGAAATGCTCTACCACTGAGCTACACCCGCATTTGGCTCCCTGTGCTGGACTCGAACCAACGACAAAGTGATTAACAGTCACTCGCTCTACCAACTGAGCTAACAGGGAAAAATATCAGCAGTTTTGTACCTTGCTTAGGGTAACTCCTGGGCACCATCCGTTCAGTTATTTTACCAGTGAAACGGAACACTGGACTTTGTTAGTGGTGGAGGTAACCGGGATCGAACCGATGACCTATTGCTTGCAAAGCAATCGCTCTCCCAACTGAGCTATACCCCCTTTTAACCTGGCGGACAGTGTAGGATTCGAACCCACGGAAGTCGTAAAACTTCAAGGGATTAGTAATCCCCCGCCTTAAGCCGCTCAGCCAACTGTCCATTAATGTGCGCATATTTAGTGTGCTTGAAGAACACCTCTTAAAAATTTGTCTACTGCTACTTTAGCAGTATCTCTGTCTACTTGTACCATTCGCATAACGAAGCGAATACTCTGCTCTGTACTGAGTTGCATGCTGTATGCTTCACGTACTGCGTAATCAATCTCTTGTGCCATTGTCTGCTCCCTTATTGTCTATACAGTATAGTACCGTATCGGGGATTAGTCAATAATTATTTTGTTGATTTTCCAAAATCTTCTGTGCCACCACCATAGGTGTCGTAGTCAAAATCAAACTCAAGTTGCTTGTTATCTTCAACTTTGACTTTTTTAGCCTTTGGTAATGTTTCCTGTTTAACAGGGTGATTGAGTGCTTCTCTTGGCATTGTACTCTCCTTTTGTTTGGCGATTCCGAGAGGATTCGAACCCCTGACCCACGCATTAGAAGTGCGTTGCTCTATCCAACTGAGCTACGGAACCAGTAAACTTATTTTACTAGTTTATTACAAACAAGCTCTTTGCCTGTTGGTGTTTTAATTGTAATTGCTGGCAACCCAGGAGTTGCTTCGCGACAATCAATCTGTGACCAAAAGTATCCATCTGCTTGTTGTTCATTTGATGTTTTTACAAATTCTGCATTAGTCGAGAACCAGCCCGCTACTAATACTACTGCAAGAATGCCCATAACGTTATTCCTTTATATAAATGTTTTAGCTATTGTTTTATTATACGACTATTTAAAGTTAAGTCAACCTTTATTGTGTATAAAGTTAATGAAAGATTTGGTGCGCCTGGAGGGACTTGAACCCCCACTCCATAAGAACAGGTACCTAAAACCTGCGTGTCTACCAATTTCACCACAGGCGCATATTGTTTAATTATCCTTATATTTTATAGTCTAATAATTTTTATGTCAACCTTTTAACACTGTGAGATATCTTTGTGAGAAAGAAGTTCGATATTGTTATTATTTAACTTAAATATTGCACCGATGCGTTGAGTATTTTGTGCGATGTTTACTGTTGTATTCAGACAATCTACTTGTACTGGAACTATATCAATTCCATATGGTATATCTTTCATTTCATTTATAAACAGCTCACTTGTTTCTAACCATGCATTGATAATATCTTGCCTGCCTAACAGTTGAATTTCTTCAATTGCTCGTTTGTGTTTATGGTTTAGCCACGCATCATCTGCATGAGCTTTAGCAGTTTTTCTATTTGTTGCAACAGGAATATCAAGCCCTAGATGTTGTATAAGATTAGGAGAACTTTTGTAATCTAACCATCCGATTCTTTCTGGTAATACTTTTTGAAAATACTCTTTTGCAAGATATGCTTGTTTTACTGACAGCTCTGGCAGAAATCCGTCCTGAAAAAAATCTGTATGCCATATACTATTATTGTAGTCAACTGCGTCGGTAATTACCCAAAAATATTCTTTTTGTTTGTTCACATATATTAAAGGTTTTTCAGCACCATGCACAGCCAATATATTTTCAGTGTCTATATTCTTTGTATGAATTTTATCAAAGCAAGGTCTAAATCCATGATAAAAATCTTTATACTTGTAAGGAGTTTTTTTATCAAACCAAACTTCATAATCCTCTATAGTATAGTTGTAAATTTCTAAATCTTTATAAAGATGATTGTTTTGTTTAATATATTCAAATGCTGATTTATATTCGTAATCAACAGAAAAATCTTTATTAACACTTGTGAACCACATGAAAGCACTATCCCAAACTATACCAGCGTCAGATGCAACATTGAGTATTGTGTGGCTATCAGTGCCGCCGCTATAAAACAGTCTTAGTTTTCCAAAGTTATCTTTAAGATAACAAAGTTTTTTATGCATAAGACTTTTAGTTGTCTCTTGTGTTAGTTGTTCGATGTCTACATTTTGCAACGCTTGAAGATGATCTTCCGGAAGAACAAACTCAGCAAAATGTCCTGTTGCTTTTGTTTCTAATAATGCAGAATAAAAATTATTACATTTTACATTGTTTACTTGATAATATTGTTGAAACATTGTGTACTCATAAAAATAGCGTATGAGCTATTATAACAAACTCATACGCTATTGTCTAGTTAATTAAGCAGCAACTGCTTTGTCTGCTACCATTTCGTCAATGTTAATGAACTGCATGTTCTGCTCGCCCATTAGACTCTCTAACCACTCATTACGCTTTACAACAAGCATAAATGTGTTACGTGGAATGTCTGTTACGTTCTCTGTACCATGACCTGTGTGATCTGGATTAAAGATTAGGAACTGACCTTTTTGTAGGTTTACACTGATTTCACTGTCTGCTGTCTTACAACGGAACCATGCGCCGCCTGGCATATCGTTAAGTTGTACGAAAATGCGTAGTGTTTCGCCGTGCTCTTGACCACGCTGATTATCAAAATCAGTATGGATTGGCATCATGTGTCCTGCCTTCTGTTGGAAGATACGGCAACGTGTTTTATCAACTTGGAACCAATCAATGATTGCTGCAAGTTTTGGACTGTTGTAGTAACTGTCTGTGTATGAGAAGTTTTCAGGTGCTTCTTCTGCCCAGAAATCTTTGACCTCAGTAGTTGTACTCTTACCATCTTCACTACGGAATGAGTTGTAAAGATAATTTGCAACAATGCCTTTATCTTCGTCAAATGCAACAATACTGTTTTCACTAACAGCACGTTCGCGTGTTGTGTATTCTAGTGCTTCTAGTTCATTTTCCCAATCGCCTGTGAAAATTTGTGAACTTACATAGATGCCTGTTGAAGGGTTATAACCTTCTGGATTAAATTGTTTTAGTTCTTCTGACATTTAAGTCTCCTATAGGTTTATTATTATTAGGCTAGAATATTCATACCATCCGTCGATGGGCGTCCGTAGGCGCCGCCTTTATTGTATACGATGTATTTATACTAAGGTCTAAAACCTGTTACTGTCAGTGTAAGTTTAGTTTCAATACCAAAGTTTGCGCTAGTATGAAAAATACCGTCGGGTATTTCTAATACATATCCCGGATTCCAATGATGTATCATGTTGTCATGAACCTGTAAAAAGTGTCCCCAACTCCATGGCGATACAGCAATAAAGTAACGATGAATCGAACCTTCTCCATCTGGAATACCGTTTTTAGTTCTAAAAGCATTAAAACTATCTGTATGTAATGGAATACCGTTACCAGGTTTGTATTCTAGTAAACGGATTCCGGCTGTATCTTTTTCAATTTTTAACTGCTCGAACACATTATCGCCGAGCATTTCTTTAAGAATGTCATTATGTTCTTCTTTAATTCCATAATTGTATTCAAAAGTATTATGTTCGTTATATCCCATACTACTGAGAAACACTGCCTCTCGCATACTATCATAATTATAAAATGGACGCGGTCCATAGAACTTGGTTAAACATTCTTCTCTATAACGATCGGCAAATTCGTAATATGGTGCAGGGTCTAAATCTATTTCATCTTCAAGGTGACCAATTTCATAATGATTATTTAGATCAACGCCTTTTTCTTCAAGATACTTGCTGTAATAATCTTGCTTATCATAAATGTTTGTCATTTTATTATATCCCATATTCTCATTATAGTATGACTGCGAGCAGTCTTTACAATTTCTTCTGCCGCTAGTTTTGTTTCTGCATATATACGATGCTCAGTGCCCAATGGTTCTAAATCTATTGCAGTGTATTCATTATGTGGAATATTGCTTGTGCCAGGTATACTGTGACACATCAAGTTTCCAATATGATTTACAAATACTTCATGTACACTATTGTCAGTTAGTCCATATACACACTTGGTACTTGTAAAAGTAATATGACAGTTTTTAAAAGTATCAACAATGTTTTGAATACCTTGTAACTCTAATTGTCGAGTGTGTTCGTCTCTTCTAGGCGCTGTCTTGCGGCATGCACGGGCTACTAACCATACAGTATCAATATCTTTGTACTGTTTCCAATCCTCTAGAGGATCTTCGAATCTTGTAGTAGCAATAGTTGGCTTATAAGTTTTAGCAAGATAACTTCCTAGTAATCCTGTTGCTCCTATAAGCAACACATTTTTCATTCCATAAGTCCTGTTATTGTTAGCGTTACCTTAGGAACAATGCCTCCGTTGCCGCTACAATGCAATACACCTTCGGGTATAATATAAGTATCGCCCGGTGACCAGTTTGTTATCATTTTATCATGTATCTGCAAATACTGTCCGTAACTATATGGATTAATTAATACACTAAATCGCGTTGGAGTTTTATCAATACCAAATTTAGCATTCCAGCCTTCAAATCCGTCCCAATGCACAGGAAACATATTGCCAGGTTGATAACAAAGTAATCTTACTAATGTAGTATCGGGATCAACTCCCATACGATCAAAATTATCTTTGCCGATAAACTCTTTGAATATATCATCATGTAATGGATCATTTTTGCCCCAATCACGCTTAAGGCTATTACCAGTATGATAGCCAATACGATTAGCATGGGTTGTTTGGTTGTTGCTTACTGGATCTAAGTTTGGACGAGGCTCATATGGAAAACAATAACAGTTTATCCAATTGTCAGACATAAATTCAAACCATTGTGCTGGATCAATATTTAATTTACAGTGTTGCTTTAGATCAAACGGTACGTTAATATCATATCCATAATTATCCAGGTACTCAGTAAATTCGTTACTAGTAAAATTTTCAAGTTTCATTAAGCATCCTTCGTAAATCCCAAATCATTTGTTGATTGCTTGTAAGTACAGGCATTTCAACTTTCGACTCTATATCACCAGCAATATTGTATGCAGGTAATGCAGTGCAACTTAAAAACACAGCATCAACGTCTGTAGATACGTCAATGGCAGACTGCGTTATTGTTGCACTGCTTACTCGGCTTATTTCGTAATCGGATGTACAATTGAGATGAACGCTGTTAATGACGGAGATACCATTGCCTTCAAACCAATCCACGACTTCGTTGTGTACACTTTCGATGTACGGAGTTACTAGTCCTATACGCTCGGCATAAACATCTTCTAAACCATTTAACGCACTAGCACTAGGTGTAATCACTTGTACTTCGGGTCTTACACTGTGTATCAATTCTGCAACTACATCATTGCCAATTAACATACTTCCGCTTGTACAACTGTATACAACTGCATCTAACGGTTCTTCGGGCACAATTAATGATACCACGTCTGTTAGATGCTGTTGCATTGCTTGCAAGTTTTCCTCAGTGACTGGTGATACAAATGGTATCCTGTTAACATAAATGTTACAGTCCAGCGCACTGCGGAAATCTTGTTCTGTTGTGGGGTCACAACTTAGAACGACAAGTCCGATATTACTTGCGTTTTTCATCAGGCAAATATCCACTTAGGCTTAAACTTAGTTTAAGTGTCATACCAGCATTTGTGCTGAGATGATATACTTTTTGTGGAACAAGATATACGTCTCCACTTTTCCATTTAGGCATAAACGTGTTAGCCATTTGTAACATGTGTCCCCAATGCCAGTCTGTTAGGAAGCAAAGATATCTAACAATCTCGCCGCCGTCACAGCGTCTAGCATCTGGATCGGGATTCAAGTGTTGATTTTCACGACACCATCCTCCCAGGTAATCAAAGTGCCACGGCAATGTTTGTCCTGGCAAATAAGCAAGTAGACGAGGTAAACAAGTTTCCATGTCCATGCCAATTTCATCAAAGAATTCTTGACCCAAAATGTTCTTAATTTTTTCTGAACTGTCGCCATATAGACCCCAGTTATATTCACAGCAATTCATGCTGTTATATCCTACTCGCATTGGCAAGTCCAAGGTGAACTCGTTAACGCCTGCATGATATGGTCGTCTTTCATAGAACTTCTTTTGACAGGTATCTTTATTGTCCATCATAAAATCAATAAACGTTTGACGACTGTCGCGAACTTTAGCAAAGTTGCCCATATAGTCTGGTTCGTGATCATATTCGTCTGTAAGGTTAGCGCCTGTCTCTTCACTAAACTTAACCCATTCTGCTCCAGGATCATCTCTAATGAAATCCCACAGTTCAACTTCTGGATAACGTGCCATGCGGCTTGTTTCCATATAATAATTTGGATCTTCTGGCACTTCTGCATAAGGTGCTACAACATCATTAATATTATATTCTTTGTTCATTTTACCCATCAATATCATCCTTTAGTTCGCCGCTCCAGTGTATTGTAATCTTTGGACTAACACCTGCGTTAGCACTTCCGTGATATACACCCGGTGTTAAATCCCAGCACTCGCCTGCTCGCCACTGGTTAAAGCAGTGATTGCCGTAATGAAAGAAGTGACCAAAGTCCCAGTCTCTCACAAAAATCATATAACGTCTTAGTCTACTATAGTCAGGAACATCTGTTGCAGTGCGTCGAATAAAACTACTGTAAGTGTCTACATGACTCCAAATAGTATGACCAGGAGGTTGTAAAAACATACTAATACCCATTTTATCTTCTTTAAGATTTGGAAACATTGCTTTCAGTGGTTCGTAAAACTCACCAAATTCTTCATTGGCAGTTTTAAAATACTGACTGTTGTTTGCGTTGTGTGAATTGTTCTTAAGAGCTAACAACGCCTGTTCTCTAATAGGCATGTTGTTAACATCGTCTGTGCTATGATAAACTGTATCAGTGTCGCTATCATAACTCCACCATTTTTCAGGTGTTTGATCAGTATTAGCACGACTAATTGCTAGTTGTGCAAGTGCTTCCCAATCAAAATCTGGATGTGTTACACCCATATAAGCGTTTTCTTTATCTTGATGTTCAGCCATTGGATCCCAATGCCATGGATGTTGATCTAGAATACTATCTGGTACACTACTCTTTGGATCGATTCTTTTGGCAGGGAAATTAAAACCGACAGGTTTAATCATACCCATTTTCCTCTTTTAAATAAAATTTTTAATTTTCTGAAAAAAACAACTGCAGGCGCTTGTTTTGGAAATCCAAGTGGTTCTCCTATTGCCTTCTGCTGTTCAGCGTGTGCTGCTGCTATAGTAAACATTTGCATGCCTGCTGACATATTCTAGTCTCCTTTTATTGTTCAAATATAATAGCATTGACTCTCAAAAGAATCAAGTTAATTTTTAATAAAGTTTCGACTAGTTTAACATAGGACTGGGCCCAAGCATTTAAGCATAGAGGTCCGATTGTGTGTCCGCGCCTGGAACGGCGCTGTCATTTTTATTTATCTTTAAGCGACGCCTTCGCCGGTTAATTCTTGGATTTGCAGACGATTCATACAAATTAAAGTATGACTACTTAAATTCGGATATAGTATCAGTACATCGTTTTGAACACTTCTGTCATTAATATAAAATTGTTGACATTCGAGTTTTGTAGAAAATTCTCGTTCCATTTGTACAAACCTAGGTTCTTCAACACCAGTAATGTACACAATAGCAACTATCCACCAAGTCATATTTTTCTCCTAATAGGAATCATATTAGAAGTATTTATTGAGCATTTCCAAACGGTCATCTGCTTCTGCTAGTTTGTTTAGCTCTGCAATAACTGCTTCAGTAACATCACTGTGTTCGCCTATACCTGCAGGGTTTGCAAGGTATACTTCAATATTTGTTTTATGGACTGCAACTTCGCCTTCAGCGTGTTTACGAGCTGCTTCTAAAATTTGATCTCTCATTACAGACTCCTTGAATAAGAATGGTGCTGGTTGGGGGACTCGAACTCCCGACCTGATGATTACAAATCAACTGCTCTACCAACTGAGCTAAACCAGCGTTATTCTATAGTCTACTTTTTATATCTGCGATTCGATTTTCCATATACTTAACGACTATAGCAGCTTCTGCTTCGTCTAGATCCCAAAGTTCTTTTGTATTCGAAACTTTAAAATCATGCTGTTCCCATTGCAATGCATGTAATAGGTTAAGCTCTACACTTCCAACGATAGGTCGTTTCATCGAATCCTCTTTTTAAGTGTTTTTATTTATTGTAAAGTAAAATGGGGTATTCAAAAACTGAACACCCCAGGTTAAATTAGTTACTTGCTAATGCTTTGTAACCAGCAGCAATAACTGCACGTGATGGTGCACCAATGCGATACTTAGTTTTTACACGACCTTTTGTGTCTGTGCGTGTATTAGCATAGATAGGAACACCCTTCATACGTAGTGCTGAAATAGTAGCACGGGCATTACCTACACCAAAGCGAGATTGGATTTGTTTTGCGGTGAGCTCTTCACCTGTTGAAAGTACTTCAAGTACGCGATCTTGTTTTGACATTTAAATCCTCCATGTCTTTAGTTTATGAATACATTATACTAGTTAAACAATTCAAAGTCAACCTTTTTGCACTATAAATATTTTTATGATTATTAGTTATGAACACAAGTTTATTTTTGTAAAGACTCGCAAGACAGCAGGCTCGAGTATTGAACGCTATTTGGTTGACAACTATTTAGGTCCTAGTGATATTTGTACAGGATCTCCTATAGACGGAACACCTAGGTTGAATACTAAATCTACAGATGG
>Ga0098048_1000254_pt1 | contig 27448 bp, 45 predicted proteins | sample 13_taG_FD_75052 | JGI IMG/M metagenome (GOLD analysis project Ga0098048, IMG submission 75052) | Marine viral communities from the Subarctic Pacific Ocean - 13_ETSP_OMZ_AT15268 metaG | ecosystem: Environmental > Aquatic > Marine > Oceanic | place: Pacific Ocean | collected 2015-01-16 | reverse complement strand
TTCAGAACGCTTTATAGACAATCCAAGTAGATACCCGCGTGGACCATTGCAACCAAGAGATTATCAATTAGTGTTAGGAAATCATTGTTTTGTTTCAGGTGATGGCGATCATCCAGCAATACGTGCTAAGTTAGACGAATATGAACCAGTGACTGATACTCCTATTGAGTATCCGTGGATCAAAAACAAAGCACATTACGATATAATAGCCGGGAGCGACTATCCAAGTTGGGAAAATTTTTTAGAAAATAGACAAAATAAAGATTATTTTAAAGATCATGTTTGGCAAGAACTATTAGGTTTTACTTTCCATGAATTTAGTAGTTCACAAATGTTTATGATAGGAAAAAAATTGTTTCGCGGCGTAGATGAAAATAATGCCCATCTTAATGACAAAGATTACAAAAAAATGGTAGCGTTTGATAATTTTGAAATAATCACAGCACCAATGGACGGGCATACTGATGGAAACTATCATCCAATTAAACCTGGTGCAATATTAAGTTTATTTGATGTACAAAACTACGAAGAGACATTTCCAGGATGGGATGTATGCTATTTGCCAGAACAAGGTTGGAGCAAAGTTAGAAATTTCACACGTCTTAAATCTAAAAATAAAGGTAAATGGTGGCTTGCAGGCGAGGAAGATAATGACGAGTTTACACACTTTGTTGAAACATGGTTAGAAAATTGGGTCGGGTATGTAGAAGAAACTGTATTTGACGTAAATGTATTAATGTTAGATGAATATCATTGCTGTGTTAGTCAACAGAATAATGAACAAGTAAATACATTTTTAAAGAAACATAACATTGAACCTATACATGTGCCATGGAGACATAGGTGGTTCTGGGATGGCGGATTGCATTGTATTACATTGGATCTCAAAAGGCAAGGAATACAAAAGGATTATTTTTAATGTTAACAGTATACAGTAAAAATCTTTGTCCGTTTTGCGTACAAGCAAAGCATCAATTGGACAAGTACGGTATTGCATACGAAGAAATCAATATCGAAGAAAATGCAGAAGCACGTGACTTTGTTATTAGTGAAGGTCACAGAACAATGCCACAAATTTATCACAACGGTAAAGTATTTGTTACAGGTGGCGCACAAGGACTGCAAAAGTTAGATGAAGATACTATTCGTGCTAAGATGGGCGAAATGGATCTTGGCGGCTTTGAATTATAATAGCATATAATAAGTCAAGGTAAATACAGTATGGCACTAGTTGTAAGAATCACAGATGTAAATACTGCCGGCGGCATGGCTATGGCGCCAAGATTAACAGTATTGGCTGAGTTTTTGCCATTAGCAGCATATATGAGTCCTGTGTCTCCGCACCCTTGTTGTGGTGCACCGGGATGTGAAATACATTGTGTAGCAACAATTGCTCCTATGTATAGAACAGTATTGGCTGATTATTTACCAGTACATATTGTAACTGATCCGGATATTTGCGGACATATTAGAATAACCGGAGCAACAACTGTATTATGTTTGGATGTCGGAGGCAGTGTTCCTGGGTCTGCGCCAATACCTAATACACCAGTAGGTTTAGGTAGTAGCAGTGGCTACGGAGAAGTAGGATTGGCGGTAGCACCATGAGTAGTGTATGCGGAACAACAATTAGTTATTTAGGTGCAATGTCAGTAGGTGCCATGATTGATGGAGGAGGATTTAAGCCTTATCTCGGTCACGTGGATGTTATCAATGCAACTGCTGGCGGCACATTAAAAAAAGTAGAAAATGCAAGACAAAGTGGAAGAGCTCTTCCGCCTGCACACGGGCAAGAACTTAGTAGCACTGTACTAACTTCTATAGACAGAATTGGATATAGAGACATTAGTGGCAGTGGTGCACTTACAGGATCAGTAACTGACAGTTACGAAAGTCTTGTTGGCAGTGGCAGTATGCTTACCCAATACAAAGCACATATTAATCAGATGTTTGGTGATAATCCTTTACATATGGCACAAACGTTTTCTATTGCATCTAGTTTAACAAATACAAGTGCGCAGATGGCACCTACGCTCGATCAACTTAATCAAGGTGTTAACTTTGGTGCATTGCCTGCAGAGTTTCCGGCAAATGGTGTATTCCCATATCATTTAGGAAGTGGATACAATAACTTTAGTGATGTGCAAACAAATGGCGTAAGTATATTACTTAAAGATCCAACAGCAGCAAATTATACAAAATTAGCAAATGATCTAGCACGTATTGGAAATACTTTCGATATAGAAGATATATCTAACTTTGGCAATCCTGGACAAGTTATACAGAAGTTAGATAACTTAAACGGATTAAGTGTATGCGGATTGGCAGAAGTATTAGCAAAGTTAAATATTGATCCTGGACTAATATATAATTTAGGAGATAGTAGTTATAATAAGTTAATGACAGAAATTTTAACAGTTATTACTACGCCAGAACTAATACAAAATGCACAAAATATTTTAACAAGTGCAGTAGAAAATATGACTAGTTTAGCAAGTTATGTTGACTTTGATATAATTTTTGTTGAAAGTAAAGATGTTGTATCATTTAGTACCATGGAAGAATTTAGAACAAAACTACAAGCAATTGAATTAGGAAGAATTACTAACGCACAAGAACTAGCAAATTATATAGTAAGTGTTTCTAATAGAACATTACCTACTATTGCAAATAGAACAAATTTCGTTGAAAGAGATTTTGTACAGCCTGCTGCTAATAAGTTTACAGGTGGCACAGGTGCTAATGGTCGTATTACTATTGTTGATATGATCGGGTTGCTAGGCGGCATAGGTATCCAATCTCAAGTTAGCAGTTATAACACTGCAATGAATGCTCTGAATACAGCAGGAGAATTTACAAGACTTAATACTTTAATTGACTACTTGGCAGACGGGCTTGCAGGAACATACACATCTATTATTGATCCATTGACAGATCCAGTAACAATTAGTATTACTGATGGCGAAGGTGGCGCACACGGAACATATGATAGTTTTGCTACTGCTTATATAGGCTATATTGAAACTGAATTAGCAAATATAATGTCTAGACAAAATGTGCAACCTAACATTAAAATTGCTATTGACAATTATAAACTAATTGTTAAAAAAATATATAATGAAAAAGATTTTCAGTCTAGAATAGACATGGGCTACGGAACTAGAACTAATTTTCCAGACATTGCCTATACTTTCATTACAGGAGTTAATAATCAAATAAATGACCCGGGACGAAAAGAAATAGTACTTGGTATGATAGAACAATCAGTAAGTGAAGGAAGTCTTGCTGGAGAGTATATTAGAGCATTTGTTAATGAATGTGAAAATAGAAAAATTGGCAGAACATATGATGTTCGTTGGCGCGCAGAGATATGTGAATGATTTCAACAGTAGAATATATACATCACTATACATGTGATAAATGCAAAGGTTGGTGGAGTATTGCAAGCCATGAAAACTACAAACCGAGAGCAATGTATTGTCCACATTGTGGTCATAAACACAGTGTAATCAATGTACATGATGTACGCACAGGCGATTTAAAAGATGATAACTAAGTGGTTTAAAGAACGCAGAATAAAAAAACTACACGAAAAGCGCATGGAACAAATGCGTAAAAATCCACACAAGCGCATAGATAGCAAAGAAATGACCGGGGTTCAAAAGATGGATCAAGGTTTTAATGGTAGTACATATACTATTAATGGAATAGAAGGAGACTTCTAATGACACTCGACGAAGAAAAGAAATATAATCATATGATGTGGTGTGTTAAAGGAAGACTAGTTCCAGAAGGATGGTCAACTGAGGACATGGTACGTATGTACGATGATTATTTTAAACGTGTATGGGGCAATCATGAATTTTGCTACCATGAAACAGGCTTTGAAGAAGCCTGGAAAAAGAAACTTGAAAAATTAGATTCAACTGAAGACTAGTTATCTTCAAAAATTTGTAACAATGTGCTGTCTGGCTTAGTTGTTTTAAGTTCATCATAGCCTTGTCCTATACCAATGCTAATCATTGTAATCATCCAAATTGCAATAATGATAAAAGGACTTGGTAGTATTAGATACCAATAGGTGCGGAATATTCCTTGTCCTTTTTCAAGTCTCTCTGCACGTTTACGAGCAAACCAATGTACTATCCAACGCACACATGCTTTGATTTTTTCAGTAAACCATTCGCCTATAAAGTGTCTTATCAGTCGCATAACAATTAGAACAGGACTTGTTACTACTTCCCAAATAATAAGAATTATATCAACTGCTAGGTCAACGCAATTGTCTATAGTAATCCATTTTCTGATACGTTTGAACATAAATTATTTATTTGACATCAATAATATGCTATGCTATAAATATACTACAATGTTGAAACAAACTCAACGCTAGACTGGACCGGGGGGCGGTACCCCGCGCCTCCACCAATATACTTTTACGAGAGTATGCTTATGGGGGCGAAATAGGATCGACAGGTAGTTAATAGGTAAGTGGAGTTGTACCGCGCAAGCTGGTTTAACGCAAGAACAACGATAATTGCAAATGACAATAATCAGCCAGAAATGGCACTAGCAGCCTAGTTTAAAGGTATGTGTGGGCGGGTACTGCCTAGAAACAGAAGTGCCACTTTAAAATGTGTAAATACACCATCACACAGCGTCAATTAATAGGAGACCCCAATGGGTAAGAAAAGATCAAGAGCAACACAAACATCAAAGGGTACCACACACCAGAATCCAAAGCGTCTGGGCAACCGCCTTTCAAAAGCACAACGTCTAGAATATAAAGACAGTGTAGAACAAGGACAAAACTTACGTGCTGCATGGCGCTCAGGTAAACGAGTAATGCTTACTATTGCTAACCCTGATGGTAATAATACACGTGAACGATTCATTAAAGTAAACGCAAATGAAGTATGGGGCGATTGGCGCTTTGCAGATAAAGCAGGTGGAAGATAATGGCTGGTAAAAAGAACAGAGACAACAAAGCATGGATGATACCTGAAGGCGAAACTCGTGCAACAGCATCGCATCATTTTGTTGCTGCTAAAACACTTAGCATGATTCGCGAAGGCAAAAAACTTCGTATGCGTAAATATCATCCAGGCAAGCGAGAGCATGTTTGGTTTGTTGAAACAAAAATGCCACCACACAGTAAATAGAACAAGGAAAAATTATGATAGAAGGTTTCAAGTTACCACAAGTAACATTCAAAACACGGGTACGTGATGACAGCATCGACGGACCTAATCCTTTCCGTTGGGAAGATAAAACAACAGACGATTATTTTGCAGGCAAGCGCGTAGTATTGTTTAGTCTACCAGGTGCATTTACACCTACATGTAGTACATACCAACTACCAGGCTTTGAAGAAAATGCAAACAAGATTAAAGACATGGGCATTGATGAAATTTATTGCATGAGTGTTAACGATGCATTTGTTATGAATGCATGGGCAAAAGCACAGTGTGTAGAACGTGTAAAAGTTATTCCAGATGGTAGTGGTAACATGACACGCTTTATGGGTATGCTTATTGGTAAAAATCATCTAGGCTTTGGCAACCGTAGTTGGCGCTTTATGGCTATTGTAAATGATGGCGTAGTTGAGAAATGGTGGCAAGAGCCAGGCATTAATAATGACGGCGTAGATGACGACCCGTATATCGAATCAACTCCAGAGAATTGTATAGAATACTTGGAAGCAAGTAATTAAGTTAGGGACCAGGCTCAGACCCGGCAATTTCCATTAAAGATGGCTCGAGCATCGGAAATAACGAATAACCAACAAAATCCCATCAACTATATAGCACCTTCGGGTGCTATTTTTTTAGGTATTCCAGTAGACTGTTTTCATTTTTAATCATTACTGCCATTACTATTCTTGGAGTATGTTTGCTATGTATTTCAACACTATGCGGTATACTACTGTTAAACACAACTGGTGTGTCCATTCCTGTTTCTGCAATAACACTATCATCGTCTGCATGCCAGCGAGTAATGTTTCCAGTTGTATTCTGTATAGGCACATTTATTTTTGCAATTAACGGACCTTGATCTGTGTGTATGGGCAACCCACTGTCACTATCGTGACTAACTATAAAACTGACTTCGTGTGGAAGCAGTCGTAATCCTTTGCACCATTCAATTAGTGCTGGACAGTGTTTAAAGAAGTCTCGTGTATCGGTTGTATTCCACGGCTCCGAAGGCTTTACTTCCAGTAAATTTGTTTTAGATTTTAAGTAATCCAGAGTCTGCGATTGTATTTCTGATAAGTTATCGCACTCTAATTTATAGTAGCACTTCATATAACTACTTATAAATATATACAGAGAGCATATCAATAATTGGAGAGATGACTATGTATGAATACAAGGCAAAAGTAGTGCATATTGTGGATGGCGATACAGTTGATGTTGACATTGACTTGGGATTTGGAATATGGATGAAAGATGAACGTGTACGTTTAATGGGCATTGATACTCCAGAATCTCGTACTAGAGACTTAGTAGAAAAGAAATTTGGATTAGCAAGCAAAAAGCGATTAACAGAATTGCTCAATGCTGATATAGTTTTAAAAACACAAGTAAACAAAGACGGCGAAGATATGAAAGGCAAGTTCGGACGTATCCTAGGAGACTTTGATGTTTATTACGCACCGCAGGACAGATGGATGCCTGCCACTGAGATTATGATACTTGAAGGACATGCAGTTCCATATATGGGCGGCAATAAATCTGATCTAATCGAAATGCATATGGCAAATAGAGAAAAACTATTGGCTGAAGGCATTGTGGAATAAAAAGGTTGACATTCTGTTAAACCGTGTTATTGTAAGTATAGTTAAACAACAAAGGACTTTTTGTTTATGAAGCAAATTCTTATGGCGTTTATGTTTGTAGTTGCAACTGTTGCACCTGCAAATGCTATTACACTTTGGTACGATCACGAAACAAATACCAAAGTTATTGAAATACAGCCAGGAGAAAGTGCAAACGAAGAATTGCACTGTATGGCACAAAATATATATTGGGAAGCACGTAATCAAAGCCGAGTTGGTATGATTGCAGTAGGCAGAGTTGTTATTAATCGTATGCAAGACACACGTTTTCCAAACGACATATGTGCAGTTATTAAAGAAGGACCAGTTAGAGAAAGTTGGAAAACTAGACAAACACCTGATCCTGATGATGCTGTGTATTATCCAAGGCGTGATCGTTGCCAATTCAGTTGGTACTGTGATGGCAAAGCAGATGACATACCAATGGCAGACATTGACTATGCTTGGAGAACAGCACAAGACATTGCGTTTGAAATAATTTACAATGATCGCTGGCGTGGTGTAGTAGAAGGCGCAACACATTACCATGCAAATTATGTGAAGCCAAAGTGGAGACATAGTTTACATTATGTAGGTCGAGTTGACGATCATTTATTTTATAGGTGGGATTGATGTTTAATACTGCGGATCTAGCGCAAGCAAAAGTAGACTTTGCAGAAAAGCGTTATTGTTACATAGACAACGTACTAGAAGATCGTTACATTAAGGCACTTTATAGAGAAGTTCCTAAAATGGATTATGGTGTTTGGGGATGTATAAGCAATAGTCACAACAAGTATCCGCCTGAATTTAAACAAAGTGACAAATTTGCAACAACGCATCAAGCACATATTGATGAAGGCAGAGGCGAGTTTAGTTATTTTCATTATGCAAACTGGCTGTTAGAAGAACAACATTTAGTACACAATAATCCTAAAGTGACAGAGTTCAATCGTGTTGTTACGGAAGATTACAGTTTAGGCAAGCCACAAGTTACATTTCACGACTTAGTAAGTAAAGTAACAGGCTTTACTAATATGACAACAAAGCAACCAACATACAGTGCTTACGATCACAATTGTTGGCTAAATGCACATCATGATCCTAGGCGTTGGTGTGCATATATATTTTACTTTAATGAAACATGGCTTACTCAATGGGGAGGACAGTTGTGTATTTTAGAAAAAGATGAAATCTCTATCAAGGATAGCATTGAGCCTTTTGGCAACAGACTACTAATTATGGATGTAAGTGAAACCACAGGCACTCGCATCAACAAACACTTTATAAGTCCTGTGAGTATTACAGCAGATCATCCGCGTTATAGTTTAGCAGGATGGTTCTATCAAAAGGATTCGGATGGTCCGAGTCCGGTAAGGAGTTAACATGAAAACTATAATTTATGCACTAGCACTTGGATGTGTTATTTCATTTTGGTCAGGTTTTGCAAGTGCGGAATCTTATACAGTACAAGGCACAGTGACTGGAGTTGAAACTATATATAAAACAAGAACTACAACTCAACCGGTACAACAGTGTTATTTGGAAGATGTTCCTATATACGGACGTAGCGGAAATAATGATACAACAGGAGATATGCTTAAAGGAGCAATCATCGGAGGTATTATTGGAAACAACCTTAAAGGCGAAGATGGCGGCGGTGCAGCTGGCGCAGTACTAGGCGGCATACTAGGTCATCAAAACTCAAAAAACAAAAATGGGCAAGTTATTACAGGTTATCGACAAGTAGAACAATGTACTACACAATATAATACACAGTCGGAACAATACTTGGCTGGTTATAAAATTAGTTATAGTGCATTAGGATTATCTGGTGTAGTATCAAGAACAAATAAACTGAGAGTAGGAGACAGTATTACTGTTAACGTGCAGATTAGCGCATATTAATATACTGATAAATCTTTTTTAGCAAGCGTTTGATAACAGGATGCTTGCTATCAAAATCCCACATAGCCATATAACCAAACAGCTCTGGACTTAGAAAGTTGCCCATTTCATCTTTGAATTGGGCAGTTTTGTTTGCCATACGCAAAAGGTTTATGGCTTCCTTTTTACTTGTTTTCTTTACAAGTTCGTCTGCAATGTTCATTGCGTATGCTTCAATTTCATCACCACGACTCATGTATTCATAGTTGCCATCACGTTTGTCTTTGCCTGCACTATGGTCTTCGTAATCACGAGCCTGTGCTTGACGCTGGTGTAGCATCTCATGTTTCATCATATCAGTTACACGATCAACAAGTGGATCAGGATTATTGATAGTCATACGCTGATCTTCTTTGTCACTAAAGTATAGTTCTATACCAAACGGAATATCGCCATCTTGGTCTGCATCCTGGTCATAGTATGCACTAGCGTTCATGTCACCTTTATCAACATTTGGACTAGTTAACATTTCAACATCTGCAATATCGCCTATGTTATTACGAAGTTCGTCTGTTATTTCTTTTGGAGTATGGCTACCTTGCGTAAGCCAATCTTTCCAAGACTGTAATCGCATTGTTAAACTTTGCATGTCGCTTGGTTGTGTAATTTCATTTAATAGCATACGAATATTTATATAAATACAGTATGAGCGCATTACTACTAATAAAAGAACTGATTGCAGAACTGGATGCTATTGAGCAAAACCCAGCGCAGGATGAAAATCACTTCAAACAAATTGAAGATTTGCAAAGTGACGAATGTACTGAATACAGCAATACACCACAAGAAAAGTATGCTGGTATTGAATCAGTAACTGATAATGCAGGCGGCGGTGTTAATGGACCAAAACATGCGGCGGATCTCCGCACTGACACACAAAGTCTATATCATTATCTAACACAGATGGAGCATGATCGTGGCAAACATTGACATTAAGTATAAAGGTCTAACTGGACTATTAACTGACATCACTATTGACAATGGACAAACAATGGCACAACTTCGTACTGCTATTATTGCCGATGAAGGATTGCAAAGTTATTACTATGGTCCTGTAAGTATTCACAAGAATGGAACAGTAGTAGACAGTACAGATAGCGCAAGCACAACACTTGTAAATGCAGGTATTGTAGCAGATGATATTATTACAGTTGCAACAGATCGTAACCAAACAACACGAGAACGCAGTCAATTAATGATGCTTGACATTGCTCAGTTAAAAAAGCAAGCAGGCGGAGACGCAAGCAAGCCTTATTATCGTGCGTTAAACACACACGATAGAACAAAATTGCCTACACGTTACGTTGGAGACACTGTAACAGACAACACAGGCGATGGTGGGAATCTCACAGCAAGTCGTCCTTGGACATAAGGATATAAGCAATGGCTGACTATTCAGACACAAGCCGCAATAACACAACAAGTTATACACATCCACAAGAGACAAACCTGCTCAATGTGCATAAAGCCATGGAGTACGATGTTGCTGGACAGCCAATATTACGCACAACTGGTAGTAATATAATAGCAAATATTAACCTACCCTCAGGCTTTGGACAGATACACAAGTTTGGTGCTGTTCCTGCTATGAGCCAAAACACTAATGGAACCATATGGGACGAGGACGATACCATCTATCCTTGGCTAACATTTGATACAGCAAGTGTACTGACAGTTAAGGTAGTACAACCAAACAACGAAAATAACACCAGCACAGCATTAAATGGCGACACAGTTGAAATACAAGGGCTTGATAATGATTTTAATCTCCTAACAGAAACGGTTACAATATCTGGCAGTGGCGCAACAACTACAGGTGTTTTTAAACGAGTGTTCAGAATCATTTACAAAGATGGTGCAGTTACAGCCAATAGTAAGCGTATACTAATACAGCACGGAACAACTACTGTAGCAAAGGTACTTGAGGGCATAGGTCAATCAATGATGGCAGTGTATACTATTCCTGCAGGTAAGACTGGGTACCTTATGAGATTGGATGTAACAGCACAAGGGACTGCAACAGGAAGTTTTAAACTTTACTGCAGAGCTGGCGGCGAAGATAACTTTCGTGTACTTCACACAGCAGAAGTAAATGGAACAGGCGGCCCATATCAGTTAGAATATCCTATTCCTCAATCTATAACAGAAAAATCAGACATTGATGCTAGAATGCATACACTAAGCAATAACGGTCGTTATACTTGCACATTTGATATTTTATTGGTAGACAACCCGACATAAAAGGTAGTATAATATAAAGATGTTTTTAGGTATACTTACATTATTGGTGGCAATCTGTATCAGTGCTATTGCGGCATACTACAGTATCCTTGGTCTTACAGCAATCTTTGCGGCGGCATTTCTTCCTATTATTTTAATGGGCAGTGTGTTAGAAGTTGGTAAGATTCTAACTACAGTATGGCTACATCAGAACTGGCGCAGAGCACCATTTGTTATTAAAACATACCTAACTACAGCAGTAATTGTACTAATGTTTATTACAAGCATGGGTGTGTTTGGATTCTTAAGTAAAAGTCACATTGAACAAAGTGCAGCTGGTACAGAACAGATTGCACAAGCAGAAGTTATTGATAATAAAATTGCTAGAGCGCAAGCAAAAATTAATCGTTGGTCAGAAGAAATAACTAGACTTAACAATGGCGGCGGCAGTGTTAGACTTGATGGATTGATTTCTCGAGAGCAACAGCGTATTGCAGATGCAGGCACACGTATACAACCTCAAATAGATGCCGAAAACTCTAAGATACCTGGTCTCAGAGCGCAAGCAGAAAAAGAAGTAGCACAGCAAAACAAGCGTTTGAATGATGCACAAAAACGTAGCGCAGATGCTATAAAAGTTGCACAAGCAGAACTTGATAGACTTGACAATGATATTTTAGCATACACTAATCAAGGCACTAAAAAAGGCAGTGGACTATTTGCTAAAGACGAAGATATGGTTGCTAAAGGTGCAGAACTACGCAGACAGCAACAGCCCGAACGCAGTAAACTGTCTGCAGATATAGACAAAGCAAAGTCTGGTGAGGTAAGTGTTGCAAGTCGTGTACAAAAAGAAATAACAAAAATTAACAATCGTTTAGCATCACAGGTTGCAGAAGTGGAAGCTCGCATTGCAGACATACGTGCTAGTGTTGACAGTACTATCCAACAAGCAAACGACAACATTGCAAAGTATACAGAAGAAGCAGGCAACAGTAACGAAGATACAGATGCACGAATTGAAGAACTAGAAGCAAACATAGAAACTTCACAAACAACAGTTGACGAACTACGCGAAGAAAAGTTTGTTTTTGAAAAAGAATACCGTATGTTTGAAGCAGAAGTAGGTCCTGTAAAATATATTGCAGAACTAATATACGGCGAAGCAGATCGCAATCAATTAGAAGAAGCAGTGCGCTGGGTGATTATTATTATTGTTGCAGTGTTTGATCCACTAGCAGTTTGTTTGGTACTAGCAGGCGTAATGAGTCTAGGTTGGTGGAGCGAAGAACGTAAAGTACGCAAAAAAAAGAATCAACCAAAGCCGGCAATTGTTAGAGTCGATGATCCAAGATTAGAGGAATTAGAAATGGAACTAAAACAACATAATCAAATACTAGATGAACTAGAGAAACTATTAGATGGTAATCTCGCTAATGTATCTCCTGCAGAACATGAATCACTACAAACAGAAAAGAATAAACTGCTACAAGAACAAGCAGACCTTGTTACTGCACTTGAAGCAGCAAAGGCTGAAAGTGAAGGACTTGTAGATAAAGTTGTTGCAACAGAAGCAGAACGTGACAGTTACAAAAGCCAACTTGATGAAATTGGTACAGGTGTAACACAATTCCAAGCACGAATTGAAGAACTTGTTAATAGAGTAACAGACCTTGAAGCAGAGATTGTACGCAGAGACGAAGTTGTTCTTAAGATGGCTGAGGAATATCAGTTAGTTGAGAGGGACGAATTTGCAAATGATCTGGTTGACGAGGCTACTCAAACAATGCCAGATCCGATTGATCGCAGTGGTGATGGTAACTTAAACTTTATTAAACCTAACCCAAACGACCCAAAGTAGGAAGGGTTCCTACATATTCTAATGCCGCAGTAGCGGACCTTGATTTAGATAAAGCGGCACAAGCAGATTTTGGAATAGAGTTTCCAACTCGTCCTGATAAAGGTGATCTGTTTATGAGAGTAGATGCACTACCAAATAAATTATTTAGATATAATGGAAATAGTTGGATGCAAATAGCAAAAGAAACAGATACATATCTCAATGAGGAATACATTTCTCACTTATCAGATCAAGTTGAGTTTGGCATTATAGATGTTGATAGTCTAACAGTTCAAGAACAAGAGGAAGTCGAAAATGAAATCCAACGTCGTAGTAGTAACGGAACCTGATTATTATTATGCTAATGTACCTGCTATTACTCTTGTTGGGTGTGATCACATGCTTCCTACTATTATTGACAATCTCAGACGACTAGAGTTTCCTGTAACTGTATACACAACAAGCGAAACTAACACTCTAGACTGGATCACGAATGCATACCACCAAAGTGAGTTTACGATAATTAACTGTACATATAATAGTTTTTATACAGGTTTTTTTATTGACAAACCCAGTGTATACTACTATAATAATAAAGAATCATATATTAGATTCAATTTAAACGAAATCAATGATCCAATGGATAAATTGATAAAATGGATGAATGAATGGCTAGAGAACCAAGACAAAAACGCGGTCTTACTGTAGAAGTCCGTAACAACGATATAAATCGTGCATGGCGTAAACTAAAGCGTTTATTGCAAGATGAAGGTGTACTACAGGAATTAAGAGATCGAAAGCATTTCACTAAACCTAGTGAAAAACGTGCCCGAGCTAAAGCAGCAGGCAGAGCTCGCTGGTTGAAGAAAAAGCGTGAATTAGATAATCAATAAGATAAATAATTTTAACATCTTGGAGTTACAAGGTGGACACAGGGCCAAGTATATAGTCAATATTATATTAATTATTGCGGGTCAACTGATAGGGTTGTGACTTAATACACACGCAGTAGTCAACGGTTAGCTACTAACACTACTGAGATGCCTTTATAGGGTCTCATAACATATCTTGCTTATTATAAGGAGAAACGAAAATGACAAGATTAACATCACTCGACATCAATAAAATGACACCCTACGCTGTAGGTTTTGATCGCATGTTTGACCATATGAGTCGATATATGCAAGCCAACTCACAGAGTAGCGGTTACCCACCATACAATATCCAATCACAGGACAACAAGTATATTATTGAAATTGCACTTGCTGGCGTAAAACTTGAAGATCTGGATATTGAATTAGCAGAACAAGTATTAACAGTAGCACATAATCCAGAACAAGTTGAAGATCATACAGACTGGACTATGATGCATAGAGGTATAGCGGCTCGCAAATTTTCACGTAACTTTACACTTGCAGAAGATGTAATTGTAAATGGTGCAAGCCTAGAAAATGGTATGCTTTACATTTCATTAGAGCGTATTATCCCAGAAGAAAAGAAGCCTCGTAAGATTGCAATTACGCAGTCATCAGAGTAAATACTATTAACGCAGGGGAGCATTGCTCCTCTGCAACAACAGGAGTTATTAATGAGTAGCAGTGATACAGAAATTTCACAAAAAGTAAGAGAAATTGTTAATATTGAACCACCAAAGGATTATAAGGTGATCTTCCTTAATGACAATGTCACAACATACGAATTTGTTATTGAAAGTCTTGTAAATGTATTTGATTATAACGAGCCTGATGCAGGCACTAAAATGACAGAAATACATGAAACTGGAGCAGGTATTGTAGCAGTACTTCCTTTTGAAGTTGCTGAACAAAAAGGTGTTGAAGTGCTGCTACAGGCTAGAGAACAAGGTTATCCTTTGGAAGTCAAATTAGAATCTAGTTGACATTACCATCTAACTATACTATAATAGTACAGTTAAACATAAGAGGTCTCAATGAATATAGAACCGGACGTCAAGCTGGATTACAGCAGTGTGCTATTGCGTCCTAAAAGAAGCACACTAAGTTCACGTAAACAAGTACGTGTAGAACGAACCCACACATTTAGAAATAGTAAACTAAACTATGAAGGTGTGCCTATTATGGCTGCTAACATGGATGGTGTTGGTACGTTTGAAATGGCAGAAGAACTGGGAAAACTTGGTTTGTTCACATGCCTTGTTAAGACATATCCTATTGCACAGTTGGTTGAGTTTTTCAATACTAGTGATATTGCAAGAGAAAATGTTGCATACAGTATGGGCATTACAGAAGATGATGCTGTTAAATTTCGCGCAGTGTATTCTGGTAGCAATAGTATTAAATATGTTTGCATTGACGTAGCAAATGGCTATAGTGAACGCTTTTTAAATTACGTAGCAAGTGTACGAGAAGAATATCCCGACATTGTTATTATTGCGGGCAACGTAGTTACCGCAGATCAAACGCAGGAGTTAATTTTACGTGGAGCAGATATTGTTAAAGTTGGCATCGGTCCTGGGAGCGTTTGCACTACTCGTATACAAACTGGCGTTGGTTATCCTCAGCTCAGTTCTGTTATTGAGTGCGCTGATGCTGCTCATGGTCTTGGGGGACATATTATTGCAGATGGTGGATGCGTCTCTGCTGGAGATGTTGCAAAGGCTTTTGCAGCGGGGTCGGACTTTGTAATGCTTGGCGGCATGCTTGCTGGGCATGACGAAGGCGGCGGCGAAGTAATTACCAAACATTACTTGAGTGCCGAAGCAACACTATTAGATAATGGTAACTATATGCCACACTATGAACAAAAACAGTTTGTACAGTTCTACGGAATGAGTAGTGATGCGGCAAACACTAAACACTTTGGCGGACTTAAAGACTATCGTGCAAGCGAAGGAAGAGAAGTACTAGTACCTTATCGCGGTGCTATTGCACACACAGTACAGGATATTTTAGGCGGCTTGCGCAGTGCATGTACATATGTCGGTGCAGAAAAACTAAAACACTTGCCTAAATGTGCAACATTCCTGCGCTGTAATGATACCCATAACAGAGTGTATGAATGAGCAAAGCCTTAGTACCGTACGAAAAGAAACTTCCTGTACAGTATGTATATGAGTTTAAACTTGTAGACGAAGATATTAAACTTGATACTCGTGAAGAAGTAAAATCGCAACTGCCGGATATATTAGGCAGAGCTCTTGCTCGTAGTTGGGTAGATCCAAAATATAAACGAGAGTTGCAAAACTGTGTTCATACAACACTTGCAAAAGGCGGAGTTGATATTCCAGACGATTATATTTGTGAATATGAAACAACAAGCGGACAACGTGCTAAAATAGTTGTATTTGAACAAACTGGTAGATTGAAACTACGAGTTTGCGGCTTATCTCTAACAATGGTGGCTTCACGATGACAACACTCTTAACAGGAAACTTATTTGACGACTTGATAAATGAACCAGAGGATTTTTATTTTGTTAATGATCCTATTGCAGTAGCATTGCTTCGCAATGAAAGCGATGGCAATCTTTCAATGATAGAAATAGACAAAGATCCTTCATCACTTCAATATATTCTTAAAGGCAAATATCAAGAGCAAGCAGATATTATAAGAGAATATTATAAAAAGAAACTGTTCTTTGGTGCAATGGATAACAGTTTTAGTACTACTAAATTTCGCAATGATTTACAAACATGTTTAGAACGAAAAGAAATAAACCATATAAAAAGTAACGAAGTTGGTATGCTTGCTAGATTACCGGACTTTTACCTAGAAGATATTACTAGAGATAAGATTCGTATAGAATGCAACGGAGGCCCTATAAAAGAAACTAACTTTTGGGCAGACGAATTGCCGGCAAGATATATGTGTGGAACACACAGTCGCTTTGGTAAAAATAGAACGCACAGTTATTGGTTTAATGTAAAAAAAGATAGAGCGTTGTGTTTTCATTTAGATGGTACTAATCCTCTAATCAATTTGTTTAATGATTATTTGGAACCAAATAAAGTTATACTGCTACAAGGTGGTTTTCATACAAGAAAGCAAGATGAATTTCACTTCTATCAAGGTAAGTGCAAGGTTCTAGTTTAATAAATACACTACTATGCTATTGAACGAACTAACACAATCTCCTGTAAAGGGCGTAAAGTCTACGCAACAAGGTCCATTGGTTATCCCTGAAGATATGCAGGACATTGAAGAAGCGACTCTTAGTCGTAATGAACTTAACAAGCGTAACAATATGGATGTATTCATCCAGAAACTTGCTAACAAAGAACCTTTTGTTGGCGTTGGACAAACAGAACCTACTATCGTACTAGAGCCAGATCCGGAAGCACTAGAGCAAATGCGACAGGGTAATATTCCTACTGCATTTAAGGGCATAGACGGAAAACTATACAAACTAAGTCAGTTAGAAAAGACCGCAGAATTCGGTGGTAAAGGAACTGGTTTCGGTACACGCATTGAAGATGCAGAACTTGCAAGTTTGCAAGCACAGTTAGCAGAACTTAAAGGCAATAATCCAGAAATAACTATCCGAGTCGGTGACAGAGACGTAAGCGTTGCTGACGTAGTCACTACACCAGGAACACCTAAAAGTGATTTTCATTTTGTAGACTCAAAAGGCAATAGTGTAGCATGGGTAAGCCACAAAGATGGATCAGCAGCAACACATTTTGGACAGTGGGGCGGCATGAGCGACAGAGAAATGTTGCCAGTATATAATGCTAACCCAGAAGTTAAAGCAGAAGTTGCACAATTTATCCAAGACATTAAAGCACTAGTAGGCGATGAAATGCCACGTGCAACAACTATTGCTCGTCCTGCTAGTGAACTATTCCAAATGATTAGTATCTATGGTAATGGCTTTGGTGGCAAAAGAGGTCCTCAGAATGTAGACGTAATACTACAAGGACCAGTTACAATTAGTAACGGACAGTTAGTTGCACCTAACATGCACAGTAATGGCGAGCCTGTTAAAGGTGCATTTGAGCCTGCGATGATGGCTATGTACAAAGGCGACCGCAGTAACTTTGGCATTAAAGGATCACGCTTTAGCATGTATCCAATTGGTGGACGCAAAGTTCACAGACAAATCTAAAGTTTATACTTTTTAATTTTTGCAATAAGATTAGTTCTGCCGATTCCCAAATGTTTGGCAGCTTTACTACGATTGCCTTCATATACAATTAATGCATCTTCAATACTAGTACGTTCTAGTATTTCTATTTTGTTAGGCAAAGCAGTAAACTTAGAATCTATAGAGAATATTTCAGAGCCAGATTGTTCATTGAAAAACTCCATACTCTCCCACAGAAAGTCTTGTTCTTTTTGATAATTCATGTAAATACTTATAATAGTTGTGAATATCATAAAAAAAAATTTTGTCATTAGGTGTAACTATTTTTACACCTAAGGCATAAATATTTAGGAGAAAAACGTGTTGAGATTTAGTTTAGTGGTAGTTTTACTACTTTTGCCAACCTCAATAGCCGCAAGTGAAATGGGATGGAGTTTTAAATCACCCGCTTTTCATTACGGCAACGGATATAGTAATCACGTCTTAAGCGTTGAGCAATTACAGCACAACCGAAAGGCAGATAAGGAGGATGCGGCAAGAGCTGAGGCTGCTAGAATAAAAAGAGAATTAGAAAATACAACTCTTAACAAGTTTGTTAAAAACGTTGAGTCTAGAATATATGCAACACTGAGTAAACAAATGGTGGATGCTATGTTTGCAGAGTGTAGCACAGATTGTGCAACAAGTGGCACAACAGAGATCGAAGGATCAACTATATCCTGGATCAAAGACACAACAGACGGAAGTATTACATTAACAATTGTTAATGAAGATGGAACGACAACTATTACGATTCCAGGTAGTGGAGAGTTTAACTTCTAATGCAATATATTTTTATTCTGTTAATTGGTACATTATTAAGTGGATGCGCGGCACCAGGTAGTTTAAGTGACTATTTGGATTCTGGAGCGCCTAAGGTGCAAGAAGCACCTTTGAAAGATGCACTTGCAAGTGTGCCAGAATTAGATGGTAAGAAAATTACTATAGCAGTTTATAGTTTTGCAGACAAAACAGGACAACGTAAGCCAGCAGACAATATTGCGAACTTATCGAGTGCGGTCACCCAGGGTTCTGAGGTATGGGTTATTCAAGCACTACATGAGATAGGAAATCGTAGTTGGTTCGAGGTTGTTGAGCGAGTGGGTATGGAAAACTTAGTCCGCGAAAGGCAGTTAATACGTAACACACGCCAAGTGTATGAAAAGGAATTACCAAACGGTCCTACTCCGTTAAAGCCAATGGTTTTTGCAGGATTGATACTTGAGGGAGGTATTGTAGGATATGATGCAAATGTTGCAGTAGGAGGCGCAGGAGCAAGATGGTTAGGAATTGGAGTACAAACAGAATACAGAGTTGATACTGTAACTGTTGTTATGAGATTAGTAAGTGTTAGCACAGGTAAAGTGTTAATGAGCATAGCAGTAGAAAAGTCAATTGCTAGTGTAAGAAGTGGTACAGATGTATTTAAATTTTTAGATATGGGTACTAAACTTATAGAAGCAGAGACAGGGTATAGTAGCAACGAGCCAGTTAACTATGCTGTAAGAGCAGCTATTGAGGCAGCAGTTATAGAATTGGTATGTGAAGGCGAGAAGAGGAAGTTTTGGAAATTTAAAGGGTAAACTAGTTTAACCCAAATTTGGAGAGAGAAATGAAAAAATGTTTAAGCATAATCCTAACAGTTGGCTTAATAAGTTTTACGTTAGGTGCACTTGCAAATGACATTTATATCACACAGGTCGGTGACAGCCTGGATTTAGATATTGTACAAGACGGAACAGATAACGTCATTGGTACAGACGGACAAGCAGTTATACTTGGCTCAGCAGGTGCAACTGTAGCAGATGACATGACGTTTAGTATTACCCAGACTGGTAATTCAAACACAATTGCAGCACAAATACAAGGTGCAGATTATACTGGTACATGGGTATTCACAGGTAGCAGCAACACAGTTGACTTAAAGTGTGATAGCGGCGCAGCAGGCAACTGTGCAACTGTAACACTAAATATCACTGCAACTGGAGACAGTCAGCAGTATGATATTGACATCGGTGAAAGTGCTGACGCAAGTAGCAGTACTGTATCATTTAACGTAGCAGGTAACGGACACGTATTTGATACAGATATTGACGGCGTAAGTGCTGCATTAGCAGTAACAGTTACGAACAACAGTAGTGTTATAAGTGGCGGAAACACATTTGATATTGATATGGCTGGCGATGGCGACAGCCACGGTCATACCCAGAACCTAACAGTACATGGCAGAGGTAATACTGTATCAGTTGATCAAAGTGGAATTAAGGACAATCATGTTACACTTAGCACTACAGGCGACAGCGGAGATATTGATATTACGCAGAGCGATTAATGCGTAAATTATTGCTAACAATTGCTATACTATTTCTCACTCTTTCTCAAGTATATGCAAGTGTTGGCGAGATCGGCGAAGTCAAAGGCAGCGGCGCACTAGAGCGTGGCAATGACAGCATCACAGCAACGGATGGTGTCGGCATTGAAATGAATGATACAGCAGTCACTGCTAATGCTACAATGCGCCTAGACTTTGTTGATGAAACAAGAGTAGATATTACTCCCCACAGCAGACTTATTATTGACGAGTTTGTATATGATCCAGCAAATGATATTGGTAAACTAAGCCTCAAAGCAAGTTTAGGCACAGTACGTTATGCTAGTGGACAAATAGCAAAAAAGTTTAAACAAAATGTAAAGATCAGAACACCCAGCGCAACTATTGCAGTGCGAGGTACTGATTTTGTTATGGTTGTAGATGAAGCAGGCGGCAGTATGATTACACTGCTACCTAGTTGCGACACAGCAGGTGCATGTTATGTAGGTGAAATTGAAGTACAAACAGATGCAGGTTTTGTTGTACTTAATCAAGCGTTTCAAGCAACACAAGTAGCAAACAGTGCCCGCAAGCCTAGTAATCCTGTGCTTTTAGATTTACCAGAGGACATGCTAAACAACATGCTTATTCTGCGTAAAAAGTCGCCAGTATATGAAAAAGAGGAAGAAGAATTTTTACGTAAGCGAAAAGCTGCAGACTTTCTTGGACTTGACTTTTTAGAATATGACGGACTCGACTATGATGCACTTACAGAAAGTATCGAAGGTATTTGGGTAACAACACTTGATGAAACAGATTTTATGCTTGCTGATATGTTATATGATATGCTAGATCAACTTAACCTTGCACTTATGGCACTATTTAAAGATGAACTAAGTGTGCAAAATAGAGCATTGTTGCGCCGTGATAAGAAAGTATATGGTTTTGATCCAGCAACAGGCAAAACACTATTAAACGAAAATCCAGACTGGGTGCTGAGTCGTAGAGATTACGATCAAGGTAATTACTTTGAACTACGATTGAATCAGTCTGGCGGTTACTCAATAAATATTCAACAGGGAGAGTACATTGAATATGACTACCGTTTGGGGCATGGCAATAGTAATATTGACATTACTCAATCCAACAACTAGCAGTGCAAACGATATTTGGGTATACCAAATAGGCGATGACTTCAATATGACTATTACACAGGACGGCGAGAATAACCAAGTCACTGGTATTACTGGTGCGACTAAAGGACTCGAAGGTGACGATAATACAGTTACCGTACATCAGGATGGTCAGTACAACACAGTTGCAGGTATGCTAGATGGTGATGATAATACTGTTGACGTATACCAGGGCGGCACTGGTGAAAGCAATGATGCTATAGCATCAATTGAAGGCGATAATAACAATGTCAAAATTTGGCAAGGTAAAAAGATAGATAGCTTTACTGATACTACAGAAGGCGGCGATCACGAAGCAGATATAGCAATCGTAGGCAATAACAATATCTATCATTCAGCACAAACAGATCAAGCAACTAATTGTTGTAGCGATGCACATACACTAAGTGCAGACATTATAGGCAACAACAATGACGTAACGCATCAACAACGTGGCGGCAAGCACATAGGTGACATTGATATAACCGGCAGTAATAATGATGTAGATTTATTACAGCGTGGCAATAATGGACACACAGCAAATATAGAACTATCAGGCAATGGTCACACAGTGGATAGTACACAGAGAGACAATGCCAACCACAGTTTAACGCTTGATCTTAATAACGGCGGCGGCGCATACTCTGTAACTACAACGCAATCAACCTCTACCAATCAAACATACACTCTATCCGGCACTTGCACAAACAGCAACGGTTGTGGAATTATAGTCAATCAAAACTAAATAATTTTATGAAAGCAAAACCAAAACTTATTGAAAGACATGCTATAATGGTTAATGGACCAATAGCAAAAGTAATGGCTATGGATCCTATAGATCATATTCCGAATAACGATTATGGCGTACAAAAGTTAAAAAGACGTATCCTACAAAATAAAACAACCAGTGCAATTAAACGACCAATGTATTAATTACTTTTTCAAATAAATAATACTGAGAGAGTGAGAATACCAATGGATCCTATTACCGCAATTACTGCAGCCACGGCTGCCTTTAATACCGTTAAGAAGTTTGTAGAAGCCGGGCAAGACTTTGAAAATACTGTTGGGCAAATGGGCAAATGGTATACGGCAGTTAGTGACTTTAGACACGGACAAAAACAAGTAAAAAATCCTCCTATATTTAAAAAACTTTTTGCAGCTGGCAGTGTTGAAGAAGAAGCACTGTCATTGTTAATGCACGAAAAGAAAATAGCCGAACAAGAACAACAACTACAAGTAATGCTTAACATGCGCTACGGATATAAAACTTGGGACGAGTTAGTAGCCCTGCGCAGAAAAATAAAAGCACAAAGAGAAAAAACAATATATAAACAAGAAGAACGCAAAAGAGCATTTTTTGATATGATTTTTATTATAATAGGGTGTAGTGCTATTATAGGTATGCTTGGTGGATTTATCTATTTCTTATTAAAGATGAAAGGTATGGTATAAAATGCTGTTAGCATTTACTTGGGCTGCATGTATATTTCTTTTTGGTCTTGTGATCATGGCAATAGTATTTGATGATAACATTAATCAATTTGAATACGAAGATGAAGATATGTTTGAGTATAAAGAAAGATCAATTAAATTAAGAATACAAAATGTAAAGAGTAAACTATAATGCAAGAACTAGTGCATGTGTTTATGCTAGTTGTTGTTATGGGTACTGGTGATTCTAGAAGAGTACAGCCCAATCCTTTATACTTTTACGATATTAATACTTGTCAATATTTTGCAAAAGCAGTGCCTCGACAATACGGAAACTATAGTTACAGTAGTTATGTTGATCCCCGTGACAGGATTACAGCATATTGCAAACCTGTATATATGAAAGACGGTCCACACATATATAAATAAACTGCTATGTTAAAGTTTATCACACACTGGGCATTAGCGTTTGTCACAGTTGGTTTCTTAGTTTTTTCGCATTATAACAATAGCACAGTTGTTCAAACCTTGCGACTAAAACAATTCGACCTACTACAACAAACCGACGAGCCTATACCATCACAAGATATTGCTATACTCACTATTGATGAAGCAACCATTGCACAGTACGGACAGTGGCCCTGGAAGCGTGACGTACTCGCAGATATTATATGGGACTTGCGAGAAGCAGGTGTAGGCATTATTGTACTACCTATGATTTTTAGTGAAGAAGATAGACTAGGCGGTGACATGGAACTTGCTAGTACTATTGCTGGCAATGGTGTTGTTATTGCACAAAGCGGCAGTACACAAGTAAATCGAAACGCAGTGCCTCGAGGCGTTGCTAAGATAGGCGATCCACTTCCTTATTTGTTTGAATGGGACGGCATGCTAGGACCTATTCCTATACTAGGCGATAACGCTGATGGTGTAGGTGTAGTAAACACAGCACCAGAGATAGATGGTGTAGTACGTAGAGTCCCACTTATCATGCGTGTCGGAGATGAAACTTATCCTAGTCTGGCAGTAGAAGTTATTAGACTAGCAACTGAAGCACCTAGTTATCAAATCAAAGCAGGATCGGGAGGTGTTGAGAAAATACGTATACCTGGATATCCTATTGTAAGTACAGATCCAAATGGACAAATATGGCTACGCTGGAATAAATCATTTGATGAAATAAGCGTAGTAGATAAAGATCAATATTGGACGATGGAAGGCAAAACTGTTATCATCGGTATTACAGCACAGGGCATCGGAGGACTAATTGCTAGTCCAACAGGACCACAAGCAAACTACATACCAGCGGCAGTTACACTGCAAACGATGATTGATGGAGATCAAATTTCTCGTCCATTCTGGGCATTCCTTGCAGAGATTTCTGCAACAGCAATATTAGGTTTACTGCTAGTGGTGCTTGCTAGATTTACTCCTTACTATGTAGTGGGTGCTTGTATAATTCTATTTGCTGGCGGATTAGGCTACGGAACATTGTATGCCTGGCAGAACTATTTGTTTTTATTAGACGCAACTATGCCAGTAATAACAGTAGTACTAGTAGGCTTACATGCAGTGTTTGCACGTTTTGTACGTGAGTTTAGATTAAAGCAACAAATTAAAGCACAGTTTGGTACATACGTCAATCCAACTGTAGTTGAAAGATTACAAAAGAATCCAGAGCTTATTAAACTAGGCGGTGAAGAAAAAGTACTGAGTTGTGTGATGACAGACATGCGTAACTTTACAGGGCTCGGTGAAAGTTATGGTGCTGATGTAGAAGGCTTTACTCGTACTATCAACAGTTACATGACTGCTATTACAGAACCAGTTATGGCTAACGATGGTACAATAATCAAGTACATTGGTGATGCAAGTATGCATATTCACGGCGCGCCACTTGATGACGAACATCATGCACGTAGCGCAGTACAAACAGCATTGGACATGATTGATGCTTGTGAGGAGTTTAACGATCGCAGAGAACAAGCAGCATTAAACACAACAGATCCAGGCCCACTACCTCCTCGTGTAGGATTAGGTGCAGGTGTTAACACAGGCAAGATACTAGTTGGTAATATCGGTAGTGAACGCAAACTGGGCTATGACTGTTTGGGCGATCCGGTCAGTGTTGCGGCACGTTTAGAAAGTCAAACAAAGAGCTATGGCGTACTGTTAATTGTAGGATCTGATACTGTTGCACTTACACAAGATGATTTTGATTGGTGGGAGTTGGATAACATTGCAGTTAAGGGCAAGGAAAAGCCATTGCGTATATACGCAGTACACAAGCAAACTAAAGAGCATGTAACATTCCTTAAGAACTATTACAGCGGAAAATGGGATGTTTGCATAAGAGATTACAGAACGTATCAACGTGCTGCTCCTAAAATGGCTGCATACTATGATAAAATGATAGAGCGCATGTCACAGGGCAAGCCTAGTGACTGGGACGGAATTTACCGCGCTACGTCCAAGTAGAAAAATTGTATTTAGGTTTAAGTTCTTTTAGTTTGAACCACATAATCATTTTGGGATCTTTTATTTCTGCAAATACTTGTACATCTTTATATGCTTCATCAGGCAAATGCCAACTTGGTAGTTCGATGTAAGTTAAGTCAACATAATCCTTTTGAAGTTCAGTGTACAGTTCATCACCTAACTGACGTCGAACCCACTGGTCACGTAGTTTGTCTTTGTGTGTCCATTTCATAGGAACTGTGTCTATGTAAAAGCGCAATTAAATTATTATGCCCGCTAGTAGTCCAAATGCAAACCCTACTAGAAATGCTACAAATAAATCTTTTATTTTCCACTGTGGCTCGATTTTATCCCAACCATATGAGTATTCTTTTGACATTATTCTTTTCCTGTCGAATCAAACTGCTGACTACGTGTTCTGTTATCCCGCAGTATTTCATCCAGACTTTCTGCTAGTTCTGGATTTGTCTTTGCTATTTCTTCTTTGTATTCAAGTACCATTGCAAGTTTTTGATTTAAGCGTATAAGGTCATTGTCCAACATACGCACACGATCCACTAGTTTAATAAGTGTAAACATTGCTTCACCAATAACAGGGTCAATGGTTTCTGTTACCCACTTCCATATAAAGAATATAAAGTAACCCATACCAATTGCAGCAATGATAGGAAATCCATATTGGTTAATGGCATCAACTAGTAGATTTGTTTCTTCCATCTTGTACCTTCTTTAACATGCCGTTTGGTTGTACTTCAAATACATCACCTGGCTTGTATAGTCCATGCTTTAGAACTTTGCCATCTTTATCAACACCCATTATTTCGCCGGGCCAGTCGCCATGGATGATAAAGTCATCACCAAACTGTTCTATATTATAGTCCATGTAAAACATTAGTCTCTCCTTGCATCTTCTTTGCCTTCATTGGCGGCAATTCTGTCAATGTTAGGACGCACATGCAGAACATAACTTAACAGTGTATCAATTTTAACTAGGTCATTATTCATTGTCTGCACACGATTATCCAGTGCGCCAATGATATTTTTCAGAGTATTTACACTGTCTGTGACTCCTGCCAGAATAAACTTTAGTGTAACAAAAACAAACACGCCTGCGGCAATTGCACCGGCGATAGGAAAACCTACATCTCCTACTAGCTCTAAAAATTCCATCGAAATCTCCTCAATAATATTTATTAAAATATGCGTATATTATAGATTGTAATAAAACTGTAATCTTTTTTGTATTGACAGTTACTAAGTAATCATGTAACATATGATTACAATTGTGAGCGACGGGGTAAAGCCGTCAAGCAAAGGAGAAAATTATGGAAGCACTCACCCTATGGAGCCTCATGGGCTTTTTGTTTGCCGCATATGCGGTAATAGCAAACGATAGTGTACAGACTCTCGGTACATGGATCGCAAGTAATAATGAGAGATTTAATTGGAAAACTATGTGGGCCGCTGCTTCAGCGGTTTTGTTATGGGCATTATGGTATGGATACTATATGTACGGCGACATTTCATATGGTCGACTAAACAAAATACCATTTGTAGAAGTACAATGGTATCATGCAATGGCACCGCTAGTGTTGTTGTTGTTAACCCGTGTGGGTGTACCTGTTAGTACAAGTTTCCTTGTGCTTAGTGCATTTGCAAGTACTTTTGTACTAGAGAAGATGCTTATTAAAAGCATGATGGGTTATGTTGTAGCGGCTACAGCTGCATATGCTATTTGGTATGTTGTAAGTCGTTGGCTGGATGAAACAAAGCCAGTTAAAGAAGAACACAAACAGTACTGGCGTATAGGACAATGGGTAACAACAGGCTTCTTATGGTGGACATGGCTAAGTCATGATATGGCAAACATTGCTGTGTTCCTACCAAGACAACTTGACTTGTCACTAATGTTTATGATTAGCGTTGTGTTTGTTGGTGGACTATGGTTTATGTTCCGCGAAGGCGGTGGTAAGATCCAAAAGATTGTACTAGAGAAACACAACACACGTTATGTTCGTAGTGCTACAATTATTGATTTGTTCTACTGGCTAATCTTGTACTTCTTTAAAGAGCTAAATGATATTCCAATGAGTACTACTTGGGTGTTTGTGGGTATGTTAGCAGGACGT
>Ga0098048_1000253_pt1 | contig 27450 bp, 28 predicted proteins | sample 13_taG_FD_75052 | JGI IMG/M metagenome (GOLD analysis project Ga0098048, IMG submission 75052) | Marine viral communities from the Subarctic Pacific Ocean - 13_ETSP_OMZ_AT15268 metaG | ecosystem: Environmental > Aquatic > Marine > Oceanic | place: Pacific Ocean | collected 2015-01-16 | reverse complement strand
CAACTCTTACTGAAGGAAATAGTACATTAGTTGTTGCTGATAGCGGCACCGGAACTATTACAGCAACCATTGACGGAGCGACACACAGTACATTTGCTGCCGCTGGTATTACACTTGCACAAGGTGAGTTTATTGGAGATGTTACTGGTAATGCTGATACAGCAGATGCATGGAGTACAGCTCGTACACTAAGTTTAACAGGTGCTGTTACAGGTAGTGCAAGCATCGACGGAAGCGGTAACGTATCACTAGCAACTACTGCAACAAGCGATCCAACTATCACACTTGCTGGTGACTTGTCAGGCAGCGCAACGCTAACTAACTTAGGTAATGCTACACTAACAGCAACTATTGCAGCTAACAGTGTTGCACTTGGTACAGACACAACTGGTAACTACATTGCTGGTATAAGTGGTGGCACAGGTGTAAGTGTTAGCGGAAGTGGGGCAGAAAGTGCCACAGCAACTATTAGTATTGGACAAGCAGTTGCTACAAACAGTAACGTTACATTTAATAATCTTACTCTTAGCGGAGATTTAACAGTTAACGGCACAACTACTACTGTAGCAACAACTAATACAGTTATAAGTGATAACTTGATTGAGTTAAACAACGGTGCAGGATCAAATGCTAATGACAGTGGTATTGTTATTGAACGTGGTAGTACAGGTGACAATGCATTTATTGGTTGGGACGAATCAGCTGATAAATTTGTAGTTGGAACTACTACTGCTACAGGCGCAAGTACAGGTGATTTAACAATCACTACGGGTACGTTAGTTGCTAACATTGAAGGTAATGTAACAGGTAATGTAACCGGTAGTGCAGATACACTAACAACAGCAAGAGCAATTGCACTAACAGGTGATGTAACTGGTACTGCTAACTTTGATGGTAGTGCAGGTATCAGTATCGCAGCAACTATTGCTGCCAACAGCGTTGCACTTGGCACTGATACTACTGGTAACTATATGGCTGGTGTTAGTGCTGGCTCTGGTATTAGTGTAAGTCATACACCAGCCGAAGGCAGTACAGCTACAGTTAGTCACGCTGATACATCAAGTGTTTCTTCTCTAACTGCTCTAACAGGTGCAAACGTTGTTAGTGATTTAGACTTTGACACATATGGTCATGTAACACTAGTTGCAACTCGCGCAATGACACTGGGTGATCTAGGTTATTCTGGGGCTACTAATGCTAACTATATCACAAACAACAACCAGTTAACAAATGGTGAAGGTTATACTACTAACACCGGTGATATAACAAACGTTGCTGTAAGCGGTACAGGATTATCAGGCGGTGGTGCAAGTGGTAGTGTAACAATTACCAGTAATGCTACAAGTGCAAATACAGGTAGCACAATAGTAGCTCGTGATGGTAGCGGTAACTTCAGTGCTGGCGTTATTACAGCAACAACCACTGCAGCACGATATGCTGACTTGGCAGAACGTTATACTACAGATGAAGATTACGAAGAAGGAACAGTAATGGTATTTGGTGGCGATGAAGAAGTCACTCAATGCACAAATAAATTTGATAAGCGCATTGCTGGTGTTATTAGTACTGATCCTGCATACTTAATGAACAGTGAACTTGACGGTGCAACGGTAGCACTTATTGGTCGTGTTCCGTGTAAAGTAATTGGTGAAATACGTAAAGGTGACTTAATGGTCGCTAGTGATACACCTGGTCATGCAGAAGCATGGCGTGATGAAAGTAATCCTCCATCAGGCAGTATTATCGGTAAAGCACTTGAAAACAAAATAGGTGCAAGCACAGATGTTATAGAAGTAGTTGTAGGCAAGAACTAGTATGTCGCAGGATGCGTTCTATACCAAAGACTATGAAGGTGAAATGATAAGCATAGCATTGAGCTGGAGAGATAAGAATAATCCAGATAAGATGACATGGGTAGATAAAACCATTATCAATGATGACCACGATGGAATAGCACACGTTTTAGGAAATGGAAAATCTAGACTTAAATTAAACTTAAATTTTTTACATGGGCAAACTGGAGGCTCATCTGTCAGAGGAGTTGGTCAATCTTATGGGTGTAATTTATTATACAAAGATTTTAATCCAACTTTTTTAATTTCAACTAATGTTGGTATATGTAAAGATATAGTAGACAGTGGTTACACAGAAGATAATATAGTTTATACTAACGTAAAAAACATATTAAAAAATCCAGATCATTTTCATTTATATCCAAATATATATACTACACATGCAGGTGCTCTTGCACTAAGATTAGCATGTGCAGATGGTCATAAAACTATATACCTGGTGGGAATGGAAGGATATGAACATCCTACGGATAACATTTATGTAGACACACATCCTAATTACATAGAACAAACTTCATACCAACGTACTAATGAAAAGTTTGTAGATATGAATATTAAAATAATACAAACATACCCTGATGTAGCATTTTATTTTGTTGTTCCTCAATTAGGAACAATAAGTGAAAAGTACAAATGGTGTGGCAATGTTAAAGAATTAAGGTTTAACGAATATATATCTCATGCTAGTTTAGGTGCTATGCATCACGGATAGTGTCACTACACATTATCTGTTCGATAGTTTTCAACTTTCCTAATATTTCTTCAAATCTAAATGTATTAAAAACTCCTGGATGTAGAGGCTTTGGGTAACTTTCAAGTTTGCTCCATGCATATCCTTTGTGTTCATCATTTAGTATTGGGATAAATTCTTTACTAACTAAACAGACATATGTGCTGTATGTAAAATTATTATTTGCATTAGTAAACTTTTCAACAGGTATAGTTTTAGTTATTTCAGGCATATGCCCTAGTTCTTCTTGTATTTCTCTCTGTAGTGCTTCGTATTCGGTTTCGCCTTGTTCAACTTTACCACCAGGATATGCCCATGTGCTATCGTATTTTGCTCCATTTCTTAGAACAAACAAATACCTTAATGTTGATTCGCTTAAAAATAATGCGCCGACACTACTATTAGATAACAATGTTCCAGTCGCCGGCTTGATACTCGCCTTCATATGATTTAACCCACTCTGATCCAGTCCATTTATATTGAATTCCTGTATGTGAATTTGTTGTATAATGTGTGCCTTTTTCGTTGCTACTATCAAATGCTATTTGCCATTCGACGCCGTTATATTCGATAATATCATTTGCTCCTGCTATAATATCCCATGCATCCGGACCATCTGTATTATTTGCATCTCCAGTAGCATTGAGTATTAGATATCGTTGACCTGCAGAAGCCTCAGGTAAACCTGCGCCTGGACCGCTTTTTAGAGGATTAATAATTTTTGTAATTGCAGGCAAGTCGTTAGTTGGTATAGTATCACTCTGAACAGTCCATAACAGTTTATAAGGATCGCTTGGATGAAAAGCAATAGTTCCAACAATTTCTGCTGTTCCTTGTTCCAATCTTAACTGACTTATTCCTGGAACTAGTGATCCGTATTGATTAACCAATGCTTGCCAACTAATATCATCTGTGCCTATTTTTGTTGGAGGGTCATTCAACGGATTGTAGTCTACTTTGTTTGTTGAAGTTTCGCTTCTGTCTAATATTTGTACAGTGTTTCCTAATAGTATAATACCATAATTCATAGGTGTAAATTTCATTCTGTCACCCATTAGTAAGTTATTATCAATAACTCCGTCACTTATACTACCGCTTTCGTCAAAAATACTTGCTACAATTTTATTAATAACACCAAGTTTTTTAACTTTTGCCGGTGCTGTTAGCCAAATTGGCACAGTGAAAGATAAAGTAGATATATCAATAGTGTCGTCAACACCTGCAGGAACACTTCTGCTAGTCCATTGGCTTCCTGCTAATTCAATATAACTTAAACTAGTCCAGTCTAGATAATTATCTGTACTTTGTATTTCAAGCGCCGGGTTAAAAAGAACAAGAAGTTGCTCAAGTAATTGTAATTTTTGATTAGTATTGCTAGTCCAAATATCTACGTTAAGTTGCAATGTGTAAGGTACAGGCATCATACGTTCTACTGTGAATGCATTTCCTTGTTGTGTAGTATATTCATTTGTATTAGGATCAAATTTGCGCATACGAATATGCTTTTTATCTACAAATGTTGGATCTTGTCTGCGCTCTGGATTATATTCTAACCCTGTTATATAGCAACTAATCATAGGCGTTGGCATGATTTTATTTTCACTATTTTCACGAATAATACTGCTCACCATACGTGTAGCATCACCATATTTCACAGGCACAGTTTGTAGTGTAACATGACCATCACGGTCTTTACCGTACTCAACCTGGAAGTTACTAAATGCACGTATGAACTGCAATAGAAAACGTCTTATTTGATTGTCATAAAAAAACTGTTGTGCCATTAATCTTCTCTAGGTTTTAGTGCATCACTAAGTGCTTGTCTACTTGTTGCTATTGTATTATCGTCAGCAGTAAATGTGTTTGTATTATTGATAAATCCATCTCGTTGTGTATTGCCAGTACCCGGTGTAAGTTTACTACGAACATCATCTTCCATTTTAGTCCATCGTGTTCCGTTGTATCTAAATAATCTATTAGGTAAAAAGTCTAAACGTAGCACAAAGTCACCTTCATTTGCATCTCCTGGAAAACTAGTACCCATCGTAACTGTTTCACCATTTGGAGCTAATCCATCGCCAATTAAGTATCCGCTGTAAGCATTAGTATTTGTAGGTGTTATGCGCCTAGCATCGGCACTTGAATTTTCGTTATCTGCATTAATACTTGTGTTATCGGCGTTTACTCCAGTAGGCTCTAGCGGTGCACCAGTTACTGGATCAGTAGGAACAATATAATATTGACTAGTATCATATCCACTTTCAGGAACTTCTGCTTCAGCAGCGGCTACTACTTTGTTTGTAATTTCCAGCTCTTTGTTGTATGTGCTTAGTAGATCACGTAATGTATTATCAGTTACATTTCCGTCTTTATCTTCCTGCATCATAGTTAGGATATCATTGTATTCTTGTGCATCTGTTAGTGGTGTACACTTAACACGCCACAAGTGACTCCACCAAGTTGGTGAAAATCCTTCACTAGGACGACTGCCTTCCTGTACTACATAGTAACGCTTAAGACTAAGTTCAACACTTTCATCTAGTGCGCTAAAATCTGTAAGGTGAGGAAGTTCAATAACATCTCCTGCCATAAGTTTTCGCCCGAGATTGTTTAGCATATCATTCTCGTGGAATGTAATAAACAGTGTGTCGTTTGCTAAAAACAATCCAAATTGACTTAGATCAAAATCAGTATCGCTTATGCTATATATACCACGCAATGAATATATATCTTGTTCGTATGTTCTGTCTCTATTTTCGAGGAATAGAAAATCTTGTATGCCTAATGGGTCAGGTTCTTGATAGTTAGGCTGACTTGGATCATCACTTGATCCTTGACTTGTAACACCTAGATACTTGTGTACATTAATGCCTGTACCGCCAATGGTAAACATTTCTTTCATACGTCGGTCAAAGAATCGGTAATCGTTAGTGTGAGCACCGTCTTTCCATAGTGATAATCTTGGCATATGTAATTCCTTTGTTTGTATATTTATCGCTTATAAATAACTCGATGAAACTAGATTTACACGGACATACTGTGCATGCAGCTTGGCGAGTTTTTAATACTCGTATAACAGATGCGTATTATCGTAAACAAAAATCTGTTATAGTTGTAACAGGTCAAGGTGCTATTATGCATGAGTTTCAAGTATGGGCAAGCAATCATCCTCACGTTAAAAGTTGCAGTAATATGCCACATAATCCAGGAAGTTACAAAATATCTCTCAAAAAAGGTTGACACATTCTCTAACTGTGCTATATTAATATAGTAAGTTGAAGTTAACGGAGAGATACAAATGTCGAAGCCAATTACAAATGCAGCCTATAAGCGTATGATCGATACTTTAACACCTAATAGACAGCGTGAAAGTGTTGAGCGTATGCTTCGTGTTCTTCCAGTTTGGTTAATGGAAGAAGCAGAACGTAAAGTTCAAAATCCTAAAGTTATTAAACATTTAGAAAGCCGTCTGCGTCAGGCAAGGCTAATGATGTCAAGTATTATAGCAAACGGAAGGGTTGTATAATGAATGAATTATTGAAAGATATCGAAGACCTTGAGACAATTGCACATGGTGTTCGCAATGGTGTAAGTAAGAACCTTACACTTGATTTGATTGAGAAGATGATTGAGATTAAACAAGTAGATATAAGTATCTTCGAAACACAAATGGAAATGGAGTTCTTGCAAGATGGCACTAACCGCTCTTAAAGGAAAAACACTAAAGCGTAAAAAAGCACCAGCGGCTAGACGGAAAATATCCGGCGCCGCCGCCGCACCTATGGATGAGTATTCCAAATGTAAAGACTTTTTTCACTTTGAAGTGGATAAAAAAGAATGTGTGGCTATTGTCAAAGCATATGTAAAGAAAACATTTGATAAGTCTACAGCAAGTGCAATACTTAAAAACAAAGAATATAATTTTGCTAAAAGCCACGTGGCTGGATATTGCCATTGGGTATCTGCAGGTAAAGAAACATCTGAAGATAGTAAACTATGGATGGAAGGATTCTTTGAAAAACTTGCTGAAGATGGAAAAAGCATTGTTGCTGAAATCAAAGCAGAAGAAGCACAAAAGCCCAAGAACGTTTATGTTCCAAGTATTCAGGACCGTATCAAGGAAGCAAGTAGTAATATTATTGCAGAGATTGAACAAGAAGTAGATTCATTTATTGTAAATCCAGCAAAATTTAAAGGTATGGATGCTGTAAAGTTCTTTCGTAAGCATAATGTTAATCAAGCACACGCTAGATTTATCCGTGCTTTTTACGAAGGTCCACTATCAGAGTATATTGCACTACAACTTCCTGCTAAAGAACAAGACGAACAATTGCGTGAAGCATACGCACATCTTAGTAAAGCAGACATCAAGAAAGGTGTCGAACTATTCCAGAGCATTATTAGTGCTTGTGATATGATTACAGCAGAAAGCAAAGCCAATCGTAAGACACGTAAGCCTAAGGCTAAGAGTGCTGAAAAGTTAGTTGCAAAACTAAAGTATTGTAAAACCGACGAAAAGTATAAAGTAGCAAGTATCAATCCGGCAGATATTATTGATGCTAGTGAAGTTTGGGTGTTTAATGTAAAGACACGCAAGATTGGCAAGTATGTTGCTGAGGATCATGCTACACTACAAGTTAAAGGAACTACGCTACAGTTTTTTGATGATAAGCAAAGTGTTGCAAAAACATTGCGTAAGCCAGAGCAACAGTTATCAGAGTTTAACAAAAGCGGTAAAGTACAGTTGCGAAAATTCCTAGACAATATCAAAGGTGTTGAGACAAAACTTAACGGACGATTTAACAACGATACTGTAATCCTTAAAGCCGTAAAGTAATAAATAGTGTGTAAGAACAGGAACACACTATGGCAGTAACATTAGAATCATTGAGATCAGATACAATAGACTATATCCGTTTTCGCTTAGGCGATGGAATGGTAGACGTTGAGCTCGATCCGGAACACTACGATAACGCAATTGACAAAGCAGTTAAGCGTTTTCGCCAACGTAGCCAAAATGCATACGAAAGCAGTTATGTATTTTTAAGTGTGGTTAAAGAACAACAAGAGTATACACTTCCAGATGAAATTGAAGAAGTACGTCAAGCCTTTAGACGTAGTGTCGGTAGTGGCAGTAGCGATACTGGAACACAGTTCGAACCATATGAAGCAGCATTTCAAAACACTTACTTATTACAAAGTGGTCGTATAGGTGGACTAGCAACATATGAAATGTACTATCAGTATCAAGAACTAAGTGCAAGATTGTTTGGCGGATTTATTAATTATGAATTCAATCCTGTTACAAAAAAGATTACATTGCTTCGTAAGTTTAGTGCATCTGGCGAGCAAATTGTACTTTGGACTTACAACTTGCGTCCAGAAAGTAGATTGCTACAAGACAGACATGCAAGTCCGTGGATTCAAGATTATGCACTTGCACTTGCAAAGTATACACTAGGCGAAGCACGTTCAAAGTTTTCAACTATTGCAGGACCACAAGGCGGTACAAGTCTTAATGGTGATGCACTTAAAGCAGAAGCACAAGTTGAAATAGATAAACTCGATGAAGAACTACGCAATTACATAGATGGTTCTGATCCGCTTTCATTCATTATTGGTTAATAAGAGGACTATATGATTATAGGAATATGCGGCTTGATTGGTTCCGGCAAAGGAACTGTCGCTGATGTATTAGTAGAACAAGGTTTTACTAAAATAAGTTTTGCTGACAAACTAAAGGACGGCGTTGCCGCTGTTTATGGCTGGGATAGAGCAATGCTTGAAGGTGACACGCCTGAGAGCAGAGAGTGGCGAGAAGCACAGGATGATTTTTGGACTAATGAAACTGGACGCATTATTACTCCTAGGATAGTTTTACAAGAGTTTGGAACTGATTGTATGCGTAATGGCTTTTACGATGGAGTGTGGGTCAGCGCGGTAAAACAAATATTAATCAACAATCCAAACATTGATTACGTCATACCTGATGTGAGATTTGAAAACGAAGTTGATATGATTCGTCAAGTTGGCGGACAGGTTTGGGAAGTTAGCCGAGGCAATGATCCTGAATGGATGGATGCATACAAAAAAACTGGTACAGAACCAGTTAACATTCATCCTAGTGAATGGCGTTGGACAAGGTCTAAGAAAGATCACAAAATACCAAATGATGGCAGTATGCAAGACCTTACACGTCTGGTGTTAAGTCTCCACGCTTCCATCCAGTCTTAACTAGTTCAGCATTACAGTTTAGGCAAACTGTTTTTAGATTCTTAGCATCAACATTGTTTAGATTTCCGTCAATATAAAATACAGTAACTTGCTTTCGTACCACAGGCTTAAATCCACAAGCCTCACAAACTCTTTTTACTTTATACCCGGCATCAACCCATAAAGGCTTCACAGGCTTATGTGACTTCAAACACTGTTCGCATTTTCGTCTATAGTAAACCTTTTTCCCTTTGTAGTAGTTTATTGCCCTAGGGCGTTCACCACATGTATCACAAACGGGCCTTTTCATGCCCTTATTTACCGCACCTTTAAAGGTATTTGTCAAATAAGGCGTTTTTGTGGATGTTCTTATAAATAGTTATAACGAATTATAACCTTGATGAAGGAAGAACAACATGGCACTAATATCACCAGGTGTAGAAGTTACAGTAATTGATGAAAGTAATTACGCACCATCAGCAGCGGGCACTACAGCAGCAATTGTTATTGCAACCGCACAGGACAAGACAAGTGGAACCGGCACAGGCACAGCATCAGGAACAACTGCTGCAAATGCTGGCAAGACATACTTAATTGGAAGTCAAAGAGAACTAACAAGTACTTTTGGAAATCCAACATTTTATAATACAGCAAGCGGTACACCAATTAATGGGTACGAACTAAACGAATATGGACTTATGGCGGCATATAGTATGCTAGGTGTAACGAATCGTGCATATGTAATGAGAGCAGATATTGATCTTGCTGAACTAACAGGAAGCAGAAATCGTCCATTAGGAAATCCAACAAACGGAACAGTTTGGTGGGATGTAAGTTCTGATACACGCTGGGGAATTTTTGAATGGAACCAAAGCACTGGTACATTTACAAATAAAGTACCTACTGTAATTACAAGTACAACAGATTTAGACACTGGAGTTCCTAAGACTTCGATCGGTGCTATAGGTGATTATGCATTGGTTGCAACAAATACTTCTAACCCAGTTTACTATAAAAATCGTAGCAATGCTTGGGTACTAGTAGGTAGTGCAAGTTGGAAAGTAGCACATGCTACAATTTCTGGAACAGTTGCAAGTCCGAGATTTACAAACGGAAACACTATTACTATTAATGGTACAACTTTAGCAATAGTTGGTAGTACAGTAGCAGATCTTAAAACAAGTATTAATAATGCAAGTATTACAGGTGTTACAGCAGACGTTCATAATAATAAAATTGAAATTTATGCAAATGCTACAGCAGTAGGTGCTGACAGTCAAGCAGATGGTAAGATTGTTATAGCAAATGCAAGTGGAACAATCCTTTCAGATGCAGGCTTAACAGCAGGCACATATGCAAGTCCTCTTATTGCACAAGATCCGCATTATACTGTTCCAGCATGGAAGTCAACAGACACAACACCTCGTCCAACAGGTAGTGTTTGGGTTAAGACAACTGCAAGCAACAGTGGATTTTTAGCAGACGTAAGTACATATAGTACTAGTACTGCAAGTTTTGAAAGTGGCACAGCAACGGCTTATGAAAATGATCAGTCAGCACTTAAAAGTATGGATGCAACTGGCGGCAAATTAATCACAGCAGGCAGTTATTATACTCAGTATGATGTAAGTGAAAACGACACAGTAACTTATAAATTGTTTAAGCGTTACAGTGCAGGCGCATTGGAAGTTACAGGTACTATTAACAGTGCTACTCCGATGACCGCTGGAAATACATTTACAATTCAAGCAAGTGTTGCAAACAGTACTACATTGTCAAGTGCAGTAACAGTTGTACTAAGTGGTACATCTCTTACACATATGGCAAGTGACATTAATGGTGCAAACGTAACAAGTGTAAGTGCAAGTGTTAACAGTGAAGGATACTTGGTTATTTCTCACTCACTTGGCGGCGTAATTGTGTTAAAGAATGCTACAGGTACTCCTGTAACAGATGCAGGTATTAGTGCAAGTATTACAACAAAACAAGTACGTGCAGGTAACTCAAGTGATTTAATCCTAAGTAACTGGATTGCTGATACATACACTGCAAGCACAAGTGCTCCAAATGCAAATCCGGCTGATGAAACATATTGGTATGCAAGTGGATTTGAAGCAGACATTATGATTCACGATGGTACAACTTGGAGAGGCTATCAAAATATCACTGATACTAGAGGATTTGCTTTGTCAAGTACCGATCCAGCTGGCGTTATGTTTAGTACTACTGCGCCAACAGTACAGAGTGATGAAACTGCACTCGTTAATGGTGATCTTTGGATTGACACAAGTGATTTGGATAATTATCCGGCACTGTACAGACGTCAAGTAGTAGATAGTGAAGCAAGGTGGGTTGCGATTGATAAAACAGACAATACAACAGAAAACGGAATCATATTTGAAGATGCACGTTTTATTGGCGACACTACAACAGATGTTGTAACTGGAACTATCCCAACAACTGCATCGTTACTTTCAAGCGATATAGTAGACATTGATCGTCCAGATCCAACAATTTATCCACGTGGTATGCTACTGTTTAATACACGCCGTAGTACATATGGTGTAAAGCAATTCCGTACAGATTACTTTAGTAGAACAAACTTTAGTGATACATCATCTTATCCAACATTGCCAACTGAAAAAGATACATGGGTAACAGTAAGTGGTAGTACTTTTGGAAGCAAGGCAGTACGCAGTGTTGTTTCTGGTGCAATGAAATCTGCGTTAGATGCAAGTGTTGAATTGCGTGAAGATGCACGTAACTATAACCTAATTGCAGCACCTGGATATCCAGAACTTATTGCAAATATGGTTAGTCTTAATAATGACAGACGCCAAACAGCATTTGTAATTGGCGATAGTCCAATGAAACTAGCAGCAACTAGTACTGCTATTGAAAATTGGGCAACTAATGCATCAGCTGCAACAGATAACAACGAAGATGGACTAGTCACTAGTGATCCTTACTTGGGTGTGTTTTATCCTGCAGGCACTACAAACGACCTAGGAGGCAACACAATTGTTGTTCCGCCAAGTCATGCAATGTTAAGAACATTTGCACGTAGTGATGATATTAGTTTTGCTTGGTTTGCACCAGCTGGTACAAGACGAGGTTTAGTTGATAATGTTTCAAGTATAGGTTATGTTAGTAGTCTCACTGGCGAATTTATAGTAGACAATATCAGAGAAAGTGTAAGAGATACACTATATACAAACAGAGTTAATCCGATTGCATTCTTTAACGGAAGTGGAATTCTTAACTATGGTAACAAGACACGTGCAACAAGTTCAAGTTCATTGGATCGTATTAACGTAGCACGCCTAACTGGTTATCTAAGACGTCAACTACAAACAATTGCAACAGGATTTGTATTTGAACCAAACGATAAAATTACACGCGATGAACTGAAGCAACAGATTGAACAGACATTGAATGATCTAGTAGCAAAGCGTGGTGTGTATGATTACTTGGTAGTTTGTGACGAAACAAACAATACACCAGACAGAATTGATCGTAATGAGTTATATGTAGACGTTGCAATTGAGCCATCAAAAGCGACAGAGTTTATCTTTATTCCGATTAGACTGAAAAATACTGGTGAAATTGCTAGTGGAAACGTAGCAGCATCAAATACAGTTTAAAAAATAAAAAATATGGGGGGTAGAAATACCCCTCATTTTTTATGACTTAAATTTGATAAATACTTTTATAATAATTATAGGAGCGAAACGAAAATGTCAGTTTCATCATTAACAAAATTTACAGTCCCTATTGATGGTGACCAAAGTGCTGCAAGCCAAGGCTTGTTGATGCCAAAACTAAAGTATCGTTTTCGTGCAAGTTTTGAAAACTTTGGAGTTAGTACACCTCGTACAGAGTTAACTAAACAGGTTATTGATCTTACTCGTCCGGAAGTAAACTTCGACGAAGTGCCGATTGAAATGTATAATAGTAGAGCATACTTAATCGGTAAACACACTTGGTCACCAGTGACAGTTAACTTACGTGACGATGTCAATGGCTCTGTAACAAAATTATGCGGAGAGCAGATCCAGAAGCAATTTGACTTTATGGAACAGAGTAGTGCAAGTTCAGGCATTGACTATAAGTTTATTACACGTTTTGAAATTTTAGATGGCGGCAACGGCGCTAATACACCTAATGTTTTAGAAACTTGGGAACTATACGGCTGTTTTGTACAAAATATTAACTACGGTGATTTAAACTATGCAAGTCAGGAAGCAGCAACAGTTGCAATGACTATCAGATTTGATAATGCAGTTCAAGCACCACTAGGTGATGGTATCGGCGCAAGTGTAGCGAGAACACTAGGTCAAACAGTTACTGGCTAATAGGAGCATTCCGTGGCTAGTTCTAATTCAAGTTTAACACCTTTACAAACAACAAACACAGTGCGTGACTTTAAACATGCGTCGCGCACTTTTGTTGACAACAATTTTGAATTACAACCCAGACATGGTCATCTATTTCATGTTGTGTTTGAATTTACACCTGATGCTTCGACACTGTTTAATACTGTAGATCAATTAGAAATACCTATCCTTGTTAAAAGCATAGACTTACCGCAATATAGCATAGATGTACAAACACACAATCAATATAACAGAAAAGTACAAAGCCATCATAGTATGAGTTACAATCCAGTAACTGTAAGATTTCACGATGATGTTAAAGAACTGATTCGTAATTTATGGCACAAGTATTATATATTTTATAATGCAGACCCGACTTATAGTTTAGATAGCAATGCTTATACAGCATATGACAAGTATAGCAACAGAGTACAACAACAATGGGGCATGCAACGCGGAAACAAGCGTTTCTTTAAGAATATTAAAATTTATAGTATGCACAATCATAAGTTTGCGGAATATACTCTAGTTAATCCAATTATTACATCATTTAGTCATGATACGCATGCATATGCCAATGGTGGTATCATGGAAAATATTATGCAATTAGCATTTGAAACTGTTAAGTATGCAACAGGATATGTTAATGATATAACACCGCGCGGCTTTGCTGATATACACTACGATGTTGAAACTAGCGACTTGGCTGGAAGTAATAACACTGGAACAGAAGCATTTATAAATGGACAAACTGTGAGTGTAGCAGGACAAGAAGAAAAAGATCTGTTTCAAGGAAATCTCATAGGTGTTATCAAGGATGCTGATATAATTTATAATACACTTAAACCGGCAACAACTGGAGATATTTTAACAGATACTCTTAGTATATTTACAAATAACTTATTGACAGGCAAGAAGCCTACTAGTAATATACTTGTTCCAGTAACGGGCTTGGCTGAGCGAGTAGCAAGTGATTATGCTGGCAATATTACTGATGGTATAATAAACTCAACAGAAAGATATCTAAGCAATAATGTGTCTAGTCAAGGAAAAAATATATCTACTAGTAATTCTAACACTGTAAGTACTAGTAATGATGTAGGATATGCTATTGTAGTACCTGCTCAAGACGGCACAGTAAGTCACAAGCCTAAAATTAGCGATGTTAACAAGTATGCGCAAAAATCAACTTATGTAAACAGTAGACCGAGCAAAAAATAAAATGGCACAAGATACAAATTTACCAATCGTGAATCCAGCAGATAGTTTTGATCAAAAAGTACAAGATTACTTTAACAATTATTTTACTACTCCTGTTAAGATGACAGATATGGAATATGAAATAACAAAGAGTTTTTTTATAAAAAGAACAAGAAATGAAGATGCAGCTTCTGCATTAACTGCCGCAGTAATACAAGCCGCAAACGAATTGAATGTATATATTGTAGATTTAATTAGTGAGTTTGAAGGTACATCTGATTTAAAAAGTGCAGTGCCTACATTTTTAAATTTAAGCAGAAGAAGCTCAAGTTTACTAGGTTACGAACAAGATATAATACCAACCACTAATACAGCACGACAAGTAGTAGCATAATGTTTAGTCGCAACAAGTATGCCAATGGTATATATGAAGTGCAAAACTCAAATAAGTACAGCGGAACTAAAGCACCCAGATATCGCAGTGGCTGGGAGCATGCGTTTATGAGATTTTGCGACAATCATCCTGGTGTAGTAAGTTGGGCAAGTGAAGGAATACAAATACCTTATCGTAATCCATTAACAGGAAAAGGAACAGTATATGTACCTGATTTTGTTGTTGTATACCAAGATAAAAAAGGCAAAAAACACGCCGAACTTATAGAAATTAAACCCAAAGCACAAACTATGCTAACTGAAAAAACTCGTGAAAAAGAGAAACTTGCTATAGCAATAAATCATGCTAAGTGGGAAGCAGCCGCAAAATGGGCAAAACACAAAGGCATGCGTTTTAGAGTTGTTACTGAAGATGATATTTTTCATAACGGTAAGCGTTAGGACTAAGTATTAATATGACAAAGAAACTAGAAGAGCTATTTGATTTACCAGAATCAAATCAAATTGACATCACAAAAGAAGAAAACAGCGTAATTACTGATATTATTGCAGAGGACAGAGACGTAGTACTTCCCGATACTCCAACTAATACAGTAACGGAAATGCAATCTGCACTTGAAAAAGTAGATAAAATTGATGCAGCACTACCAAGTGTTCGTCAACTAGATACTAGTGATGAAGAAATGGATGACATTGCACAACTTGCACAGGATACATTTAAGGATCTTATGGATCTGGGTATGAATGTAGAAGCACGTTTTAGTGGTGAAATATTCAGCAATGCTAGTCGCATGCTTGATACCGCACTTAGTGCTAAGAGTGCAAAGATCAATAAAAAACTACGCATGGTTGACTTACAACTTAAAAAAGCAACACTGGATGCACGTCTTGCTAAAGAAGCAAAAGCAAACGGTGAAGAAACACAAGAAGGTGACGGTCAAGTACTTGATCGTAATCAACTATTAATGGAAATTCTAGGTAGAAACAATAAAGGCGAATAATGCACGACTTCAGTATACTTGTTAGTATATCAATTGAAGATTTAGAAAAAAGTCCAAGTAGCACACTTTATCGTATACTTTCATCAATTAAAAAACAAGAATTTGATAGCAATGAAAGAATATTGTTTACTTGCTATAATAAAGTTAAACAAGAAACATTAGATTATATTAATTGGTGCCTTAATCACAACGATATACCTATGTTTTTTGTTGCACTAAGCACTAATCAAAGTGTAGTTAAAGACTTTTTTATTGATATCGATGATATAATTACTATAATCGAGGATAAAATATCTGTACCTGTTACTGAAAAAACAGCAGATCCTCTTTTTGCTAATCCACATTTGTGTCCGCATGTATGGGCAGGTTTTCATGTTTGGCCCGCGGGCAATATTAGCCCGTGCTGTGACTATACTGGGTACTTAGACGATTTAAATATAAAAAACGATAATTTTGAAGATATACTATATAGCGATCAAATGTCTAAACTAAGAGATCAGTTTAGGAACAATGAGATACCAGAAGGATGTTTGCAATGTATCAGTAAAGAATCTTATGGTCTTAGCCGCAGAACTATTGCACAACATAAAATGAAAAATATAATAGGCTTCATAGACTATGAATCTGAAGGAGAACTATTGTACATGGGCGGACACTTAGGAAACTTATGTAATCTAAAATGTAGAATATGTCACCCTTCATTAAGTTCAGGTATTGCTGCAGAAGAAATACGCCACGGGGATGAAAAAGCACGTGCGAGAGCAAAAACATATTCTAAAGTTAACCGATGGTCTAAGAACAGTCAAGATTATTGGGATGAACTTAAATCTCACCGAGGAGTATGTAATATAGAGTTTTTAGGCGGCGAACCTTTGTTGCTTAAAGAGTATATGGATTATATACAATGGTTAGTTGATGAAGATCTAAGTCGTGATGTAATGATCGAACTTACTACTAATGGCACAATATTGCCGGAAGTGATAGAAAAACATGCAAATAAGTTCTTGCATATTGGTATTACATTTAGTATTGATAATATCGGTGAGCGTTTTGAATTAGAGAGAAGTGGCGCTAGTTGGGCAGATGTTGAAAAAAATGTAAAATATATGCTAGGGATAGATACATGTAGTGTAGGTATTAATACTACAGTAAACATACAAAATGCATATTATATTCCAGAACTACTTGACTGGGCAGACGAAGTTGGAATACATTATCATAGTTTGAACTTGCTAGTGCTTCCTACGTACTTGTCTTTAAGTAATGTAATGCCTAGTTATGTTAAACCTACAATTGACAAATTAAAAACTTATAAAGATCAAAGCAAAGTTCAGCATATTATAGATTGTCTGGAACAGTCTAATCCTACTGACGGTGACGAATTCTTTTCATATATGAACTATAAAGATAAAATTAGAAATGAAAAATTTTCCGAATCTCATCCAGAGGTGTCAGCAATACTGAAAAAATAATCTAAAAGTAATAAATACACTATTACATTAAGGAATAACCAAATGAAAAGTTTAAAAAGTTACCTAGTAGAGAGTGAGCAAACCTACAAATTTCGCATCAAATTAGCCAATATGCTAAACGATGAGATGATGGATTCTTTAGAAACGGCACTTGAAAAATATGAAGTTGCTAGTATGTCTAAGCCTAAAAAGACTCCAATTCAAGAACACCCAATGGACTTTCAAACATTACAAAATGCAGAAGTGTTTATCATGGACGCAGAACTAAAGTACCCAGTTACAGCGCATCAGTTGTACACATACATTAGTGAAGTAGTTGGTGTTCCTGCAAGTCATCTAGTAGTTATTAACAGTGACCATCCTGAAGAAATTGCACGTGAAGAAGCAATCAAAGAGGAAGAGTACGAAGCATTGCTTGGCAGTGACTACAAAGACGAAAAGCATGATGCTACATACGGTGACGAATACAATGAAAATATGTTAAAACAACTTGAAACTCGCAAATACGAGTTTGCTAAAAAGGAATAGAAAAATGAATTTTAATGAACTAAGAAGCAAATTAGATGCAATTGCTGAAGAACTAGAAGAGATGAAAGTTGTTGAAGCAGACATTGAAGAAACCGAAATTGAAGAAGAAGCTGAAGTAGTTGAAGATGAGCCTTCAGCACTTGATATTGCTAAAATGGATCCAGAAACACGCTTGCGTTATAAAATGGCACTAAGAGATAAAAGTGCTGGACCGGATAAGCGCACAAGTGCTGAAAAAGCAGCAGATATGTCAGCAGCACAAGCAAAAATTGCACAACAAAAAGCAAGTTTTGATAAGCCTGAAACAGATACATATGGCGATCGTTTAGCTAAACAATTGAAAATGAAGCAACAGCGTGCTGCATATAATAAAGCAGTATCAGACAAGGGCGGTAAACCTAGTAAATCAAAGTTTTCATATGAAGATGAGCAAATTGAAGAAGCAACTGTAGAAGTTCCAGTACAGGAACTTGCTGATATCATGAAACTAGCAGGTTATGAAAACTATTCAGACAAGATCGAAGAGTATGCTAATGAACCAGCAGAAGAGTACAGTGATGTTGAAGATCAGATGATTGGTCTAAGTGGTGGACTTAATGGTCCTAAGAAAGCATTTGCAGCAGCAGCAGGCGGTGATAATCCAATGGATCAAGAGCCAACTGAAATTGAAGAAGATGCAATTACTACTGTAGAAGAATCACTTTACAAAAGTTATAAGCAATTCTTAGAAGAAGCAGAAATTAACGAAGAAAAAGAATAATAAAAAACTAATTGACTAATATAAAAGCGGCTATATACATGTAGTCGCTTTTTTTATGGAAAAATATGTACAATACTTTATACACATTTGGATGTAGTTTTACAATATACAAATGGCCCACGTGGGCTGATTATTTGCATGTGGGAGGCTTAGCCAAGGAGTATAGTAACTGGGCATTACCAGGAGGCAGTAATGACTTTATATTACATAGTTTTACTGAGTGCATAAGCAGACATACTATTACTAATAAAGACTTGGTGTGTATAATGTGGAGTCAACCGGCTCGCATTGCGGACTATACAGATGATACAGGATGGGATATGCCTGGCAACGCATACCTATACCAACCTAAGGAACGTGCAAAATATTTACATGAAGATAAAATTGCATTAGAAAATCACAGTTACTTTAAAGCAGTAGCAACGATACTAGAAAGCATTGGTTGTGATTTTTATTTTACAAGTATGGAACGTATTGATCTCAAGTATAATGATGTATATGACACAAAGAAGTATTTTAATATGAGCATGGCAGAGTTTTTAAGATACAAAGGACCAAACGAAACTACCTGGAGAGAGACCATGACCGGCGACAGGCATCCTAGTCCGGCTGAACATGCAAGTTTCGCTAAACAGATGTACACACTAGACGAACATGCAGTTGATGAATTAACACAACAAGCAGTGGATTATATATGGGGTAGCGATAAGCCTTGGCAAAGAAGTTTTATATATAAAACTGATAAATCTCCCACATATAGATTGCCAAGTAAACCTGACCACTACACCGACGGAAATGGTAAGTTAAGACATGTCACCACAATTAAGCCTAAGTCGTAGCAACTTTCACTACAAACACAATACACCTCAGGGTAAAATGCTACGTGCTATATTAAAACGTACAGGACCTTTGAAAGATGTTTGGTACAGTGATACTATGAATATGCCAAGTATATTTCATTTAAAAAAATGGTATACAGGTACAGTGATAATTTATTGTTGGTGGGATCCTGCCAGGGATATACTTACAAAATACTTAGATGACTGTGATTTAAATTTTATTATAATTACACCAGACGTGGAGTATGCTGGCACACACAGCAAGCAACATGTGATAGGATGGGAAAAGCAATACGGACTGCACATGGATCTTATTGCTCCCAGTAGACCTGCAACACATACAACCGGTGATAAGTTTCTTTGTATGATGCGCAACCATAAGAGTGAACGTATACAGTTTTTACAGGAACTATGGCAAAACAATTTGTTAAACGATCATATAAGTTATCTTGGTCAAATAAACACAGAAGATAATGGACGTACTAGAAGAAGTATAGACGATATTCTAAAACCTCAAAAATTTATAGACAGCCAGTTTACACACGAACTAAGTCCAGAATTTATACAGTGGTGTTACAAAAATTTACCATTATCAATACCAGATGATAACACACAGCAATCTGAACGTAATACAGATTTCTATACAGTTGGAAATATTGATTGGTATGATAATACAGACTACAGCATTGTACTAGAGACATACTGGGCTAATACAAACTTTCTAACAGAAAAAAGTTTTAAGCCTATTATTGCACAGCATCCTTTTATTAACTTAGGAAATAGCACAACTGCATTGTTAAAGCGATTGGGTTTTGATGTATTTGATGACGTACTGGATTTGCAATATGATAGTATGCCAACAGAGGAAAAAATAAAATTTGTATCTAATATGCTACCAGTAAAATTTGATATAGATCCTGCAAGATTAAAACAAAATCTTAACGTTCTTGCTGACCTTCGCCATCAAGCGGTTTACGAACAGAATCTCTTAGTAGACCGTTTGGAAGATAGTCTAGCCAACTTTGGTGTTTGACATAAAAAGGAAAACGGCTCCTAAGAGCCGCCATTTGATAATATTCAGGAACATGCGGTTTCCGAATAGGGGACCAGAGTTTAGCACCTTTGGCAACATTACAAGTTTTGCATGCAATAACAACATTATCCCAGCGTGTCTTACCGCCTTTGGCTCTAGGCACAACATGATCAACAGTTAGTTCGTCCATGGTATGTTTTGTATCACAGTACTGACAAGTAAACTGATCTCTTAGTGCGAGATTACTTCTGCTAAACTTAACATTGTGTTTGATGTTTTGGTAGTCTTTAACCATGATAGTAGCAGGTACTTTCATGCTAAATGTTGGGCTACTTATTTCCCAATCATCATACCATTCCAGTACAGTGACTTTATCAAGCCAACATAGTTTAACTGCTCTTTGCCAATTAATTGTACTAACAGGAAAACTGCTAATAGGTTGACCACTTGTGTTGAGTAATAGAGTATCGCTCATTGTAATAATATTTACCAGCTTTGTAATTTTTATAAATATTTGCATGAGATATGTTAACGAAAATTACATATCAGTGTTTAAGGACTGCATATCGCAAACCAGTGAAAAAACTGGGTATACTCTGCCCGAAGAAGTGGAAGCATATTGTGCTATACTTTTGGGTAGTTATGTAGACCGACCTAACTTCTTACCAGAAAGTACATTTGCAGAAAGCTACTTGCAACTTAGTAGACAAAATAGCCTGCAAGCAAAAGAACTTGCTGACGTTTGCTTAGTTGTTGTAGGAGTATTTGAAACAGTTGGAAACATGCCCAAAGAATACTACATTAACATTGGAAAATCAAGTTATGATCTCGCTAGCAAACAACTAAATTATAGACTATTTGCTGAACTTTGTCAATACTTTGATGTTGTTGCACATATTATTCAACTAAGTACTACACCAGAAAAAACACCAAGGATACGATAATGGCTAAAACACTCGATGGTGTGCTTATCAAAAAAGCATATCAAAAAGAAAATTTTACTAAAGAAGAATTTACAGAATTTGCAAAATGTGCAGATCCTGTTAATGGTGTTTATCATTTTATGAATAATTACTTCAATATACAACACCCTACAAAAGGTCGTATGGTATATAAAGCATTTGACTATCAAAAGAAACTATTACAAACTTATCATAACTATCGCTTTAACATTAACATGCTACCTAGACAAACAGGTAAAAGTACTACAGCTGCCGGATACTTGTTATGGTATGCTATGTTTGTTCCTGATAGTGTAATCCTTATTGCAGCACACAAGTATGCAGGCGCGCAGGAGATTATGCAACGTATACGTTATGCTTATGAACTATGTCCGGATCATATTCGTGCTGGTGTAACTAGTTACAACAAAGGCAGTATAGACTTTGACAATGGTAGTCGTATTGTAGCACAAGCAACCACTGATAATACTGGTCGAGGTATGAGTATTACACTGCTATACTGTGACGAGTTTGCATTTGTGCGTCCTAGTATTGCTCGTGAGTTCTGGACTAGTATTTCACCTACATTGGCAACAGGTGGTAAGGCTATTATTACAAGCACGCCTAACAGTGACGAGGATCAGTTTGCAACCATTTGGCGTGATGGAAATAAAACATACGACACCGATGGTAACGAAGCAGACGTTGGTATTAACGGTTTTAAGACTTATCAAAGTTATTGGTGGGAACATCCAGATAGAGATGAAAAATGGAAAGCAGAAGAACTAGGACGTATTGGTGAAGAACGTTTCCGTCGTGAACACGAGTGTGAATTTATTATATATGATGAAACGCTTATTGACAGCATGATACTTACTAATATGCGTAGCATAGAGCCAGCATTTAGGCATGGAAAAGTGAGATGGTTTAAAAAGCCAAATCCAAAAATGACATACTTAGTTGGTCTTGATCCTAGTCTTGGCACTGGCGGCGATCCTGCAGCTATACAAATATTTGAAGTACCTAGTATGGAACAAGTAGGAGAATGGAGTCATAACAAAACTCCTATACCTCAACAAATAAGAATACTTGTTGATATAAACAAGTATCTACTAGAAGAAGGTGTAGACGCTAATAGTATCTACTATAGTATGGAAAATAATACTATCGGAGAAGCAGCGTTACAAAGTGTTGCTGAAATTGGCGAAGAGAATATACCAGGTATATTCCTAAGTGAACCAAAAAGTCACGGAAATGCAAGAGCATATAGACGAGGCTTTAATACAACACACCGCAGTAAACTAAGTGTATGTGCAAAGTTTAAAACACTTGTAGAGACAGATAAGGTTAAAATTAATAGTAAAATGCTAGTAAGTGAACTAAAGAGCTTCATTGCTAGTGGTAATAGTTACAAAGCAAAAATCGGTGACACTGATGATTTGGTAATGAGTACAATGCTAGTAATGCGTATGGCACAAGTGCTTAAAAGTTATAATCCAGAACTTGAGAGTCATATTCGCGACAGTGATGATTTTGATGTCGAACCAATGCCGTTCATTATGGTTTAGGCATAAATACACTTATGAGATCACATGAAAACATAGCAGAAGAACTATTTGATAAAATCCGTAGTAGAGTTGCCAACATTAAGTTGGGGAACAGTGAAGGCGAGATTACTACAGATCCTAAACAAGCAAGATTCTTCGAATTTAATTTTAAACACAGAGATTTGCCAATTGGTGCTGTAGCAATTAGCCTCAATGAAGAAGGTATACTGCAAGTATATTTTCCTAATAGTATGGTTGAAGATGCAGATAGCAGTACATCAGATGCTTGGTATGGATTTTTAAAAGAACTACGTAAATTCAGTGCTAGAAATATGCTTAATTTTGAAGTGAAGAATCTCACAAAAGAGAGACTGGATAAAAAAGACTACCAGTTTTTAACGCAACGTAACCAGGACGAAGTGATGGAAACCAAAATGTATGGAAGTAAGCGTAAGAGCTACTTAGAAGCTGGACAAGCAAAAATTATTGTACAGCATAACAGAACTGTAGATGAAGAAAAGATGGGCGCACGTAGTCGTAACATCAAAGCAATCTACATTGAGAACAGCGACGGCGAAAGATTTAAGTTTGTAAACAACTATTTGCCAGGCGCACGTGCAATGGCACGCCACGTTAGTAATGACGGTATTACTAAAGATGAAATTGGCGCACACATTGTTGAGATCATGGATGAGATGAATCAACTTAAGAGTTTTGTTAAGGCTGTAAAAAGTCAAGACTATGTAAATGAAGATGCGCAAGAAGTTATTAGTGCTGCAACTGATAGATATTATGGTCTTAAAGATACACTAAAAAGCATTAGTAGTGCAAAAGGTTATGCTGACTACTTTGAAAACTGGGCACCTGGTCAAGTTGAAGTAGAAGAAGATGACATTGAAGATTTAAAAACAAAATTAACACGTCAAGTATTTGATGATAGAATTACAGACACACTACCAAGTGTAGGTCGTGCATTAAGACATAAGCAGGAGCAAGCAAAAATGGAAGACGATGACAAGATCAAAGATTATTTTGATACATCAGTTGATCCACAAGAGCCAGCAGATATGGCAAAAGCGGACGCTAATACAGCAAGCAGCGAACAAGCACTAGCAGATCTTGCCAGTAATGATGAAAACATTGTAGTATATGATAATCCTAGCAAGGATGAAATCAAGAGCTACTTGGCTATGATGAAACAAAGCGATATGCCAACAGATAAAAAGAATCAGAACATGATTGTTAATATCATTGAATATCTAGCAAACAACATGGTTGATGATAATGCAGCACGTGCGCTTAGTAACCTAGACTTGGGATCACCGGAAGGTCGTAAGACTGGTATGCAAGTTGCAGTTAAGTACCTTAAGGGCAAAGTAGAACTACAAGCACCTAAGGCAAAGAAAGACAAGTTTGGCAAAACAAAAGAAGATACTACATTTGAAGCATACGCAGAGCGCATGGACTTAGTTAGTGAAGGCACATGGAGTTTACCAGAGAACGAAGATGAAGCAATGAAAATTGCGGCGATGATGGATCAGCCTATTGCATTAGGTGATGGCGGCGATGACGCTATCAATGCACTTGGTGGTCTAATAGGTGATGATGAACTGTTTGATGACCTAGGTGATGCCGGCGACAAAGACCCAGCTGGAGATGCTCGTCCAATTATCATTAATTGGTTAGAATCACACGTAAGCGATTACAATACAAAGTACGAAAAGCATATGCAACTTGCACTAGACAATATCAAATCTGCAGGTAACGAGACAAATGAAGAAGTAGAACTAGATGAAGGCATGTGTTCACTAAAGTGTAAGCATTGCGGCGATATGCTAGGTCAACCTACTACAGATTGTGAATATAATAGCCAGGATCCAAAAGGTGATAACTGGGTAATGGTAGATATAGATGGCGACGGCGACAACGACATTGCAGTTAAGAATGAAGATGAAATTGAAGAAGGTCGCATGAGTGATCTAGCACAAGAGATTGATGAAGTGGCTGCAGAAATGGAACAAAACGATATGTTAGCACCATTTGTAGATGACTTTATTACTATGGCTCAAAAGACTTATGATATTAAAGCAGCACTAGAAGCAGTACTACCAGACTATGTTCCAGGTAATATGATTAAAGATTTAGTAGGCGAAGCAGTTGAAGAAGTTGAGGAAGTAGACGAAGCAGCAGATATGATTGCAAAGATGAAGTCAATGGCAGGCGTTGGCAGTGGTGCAAGAAGCAACCATGGCATACACGAAGGCGAAGAAGGTTACCGTTTAACTCCAAGAAGTTTAGTAGCACGTGAAATGCGTAAACTACAAGACCTCGAAAAGTAAAAAACAATTTATAAAAAAGATTAGGACCTTCGGGTCCTTTTCTGTTGAATAACCAAAAAAATTCAATAATAATAGTTGACATGATAAATAAAAGCGCATATACTAGTAACATAGTATGTGAATAGGCACATAACAATAAACCCAAATAGGCACATTTATAGGAGAAAATAATGGCAACATCTTTGGCAGAAATTAGAGCAAAACTTAAATCTCAAGAATCACGCAGTGAGCGTACAGGCGGCGGCGACAACGCAATCTTCCCACATTGGAATATTCCAGAAGGCACAACTACAGCAGTACGTTTCCTTCCGGACAACGATCCTAACAACACATTTTTCTGGGCTGAAAGGCTTATGATTCGTTTACCATTTAATGGTGTAAAGAACGACATGAACTCAAAGCCAGTTGTAGTACAAGTACCTTGTGTTGAGATGTGGAATGAAACATGTCCTGTACTTAGTGAAGTACGTGGTTGGTTCAAAGACTCGTCACTCGAGGAAATGGGTCGCAAGTATTGGAAGAAGCGTAGTTATATCTTCCAAGGTTTTGTGACCGAGAATACACTTCAAGAAGATGCACCTGAGAATCCAATTCGCAGATTTGTTATCTCACCAAGCATTTTTAATCTTATTAAAGATGCACTTATGGATCCGGATATCCAAGAAATGCCCACTGATTACACACAGGGTTTGGACTTCCGTATTACAAAAACAACTAAAGGTCAGTATGCAGACTATAGCACAAGTAAGTGGGCTCGTAAAGAGACTGCACTTAGTGAAGCACAAATGGCAGCTATTGAGACACATGGTCTTAATACACTATCTGACTACCTCCCTAAAAAACCTACTGAAGTAGAATTGCAGTGCATTAAAGAGATGTTCGAAGCAAGTGTAGATGGACAGCCCTATGACGTTGAACGTTGGGGGCAGTATTATCGTCCATATGGTATTGACGCTCCTGCGAGTTCCTCAAACTCTAGTACGTCTACAGCACCAGCGGCAACTACCCCGTCACCTGCTCCGACAGCAACTCCAACACCTGTAGCAGAAGCAGCACCAGTTGCGGCACCTGCTCCTCAGACTGAAACTGTAGCAGCACCAGTTGCGGCTCCAGCGGCTGAAGGTGAAAGTAAGCGGGCAGAAGACATCCTTGCGATGATTCGTAACCGTCAATCATAAAGCACAGAGGGCGGCAGAAATGTCGCCCTTTAATACTATGACACAATATAACAAACAATTATTATATCCAGCTATCTGTGAGGTATGTTACATGCCTGACGATACATATGTGTATCCAATTTTTAAAAATGCCAGTAGTAGTATCCGTGCTACTAGTAAACGATCTATTGTTAATGCACAAATAAACCGTCATGCTGATACTGTTATAGTTTACTGGCGAGAAGCAAAACAGCGTTATCGTACAGGCGTAACAACATATCTACAACACCATCGGCACTTGGATGAAAATACTATAAAAGTGCTAATTAATAATGGAGAGCTAGTTAATAGACATTTCATGCCACAGTATATGTGGTTATGTCATTTAGCATTGTATTATGATGGTGATATTATTCTCAAAGAGTTTAGTGAAGTTAATACAGATACACACAAAAATATTACTAAACACAAAACTACAATTAATGTAGATACAGATTGGAATTGTATAGACAATCTAATATTTCATAAGTTTAAAAACAAAGTTTGCAAATTTACAGATATTCAAGAATACTTGAAACAGGAACATAAAGTTTTATGGAAAAACTATATTGCCCAAGGCTAGAACATTATGTTAGGTTAAACAGCAACGGTACGTTCGGGCAATGCGGACATATGGTAAATGCTCCTAGATTTGAAACATACAAACAAATGAATAACAGTGCATGGGCAGAGTATTTAAAGTACCAAATGAATAACAATGAATGGCCCGAAGAGTGCAAAAGGTGTAAAGAAACAGAGGAAGTTAACGGAACAAGCATTCGTCTTAATAGTATAGAAAGACACAAGATACTGAGCAAGTTTAAAGACGATTATTTACAACTAGGAGGCACACTAGACAATTATTGTAACAGTGCTTGCATAAGTTGTAATCCCGGATTAAGCACACGAATTGGAAATCTTAAGGGAGAACTAGTAGTTCGAGATAATTATGATCTGTACAAAACACTACCTTTGGATAGATTGGTTGAGATAGATATTAATGGCGGCGAGCCTAGTATAAGTGTAAAT
>Ga0098048_1000252_pt1 | contig 27514 bp, 33 predicted proteins | sample 13_taG_FD_75052 | JGI IMG/M metagenome (GOLD analysis project Ga0098048, IMG submission 75052) | Marine viral communities from the Subarctic Pacific Ocean - 13_ETSP_OMZ_AT15268 metaG | ecosystem: Environmental > Aquatic > Marine > Oceanic | place: Pacific Ocean | collected 2015-01-16 | reverse complement strand
TTTTTTACAAACAGCAGTTCAAACTTCAATCTTTGTACCCCACGTTAACATATTTTTAATATTTTGAAGTGGATATGCACCTGCATCCATTTGTATAGATGATACGATAATAGATATACCACTTTTATAATATTCAATTAAAGCTTCATCTATTTCTTCGATCATAAAAGCTTCATCTACAGCTATAATATCATATATTTCACCTTTAGCAACTAAGTTATGAAGATCTTGAACGTTTGCTATACAATGAGCTTTAACCTTACCTCCACTGTGAGAAACTATTTCTTGAGTTGCATATCTTTTATCTATTCCTGGTTTGATAGTCAGTATGTTTTTACCTTTATGTTTTTGTCTATCAATATCACCTAAAAGTCTTGTCGTTTTAGATCCAAACATAGGCCCGATATAAATATTAAAAAATGGATTCATTACTATTCCTTATGGTATTAAGTGTGCTGATCTTATGTTTAATGTCATTTTTATAGGCACATGCTTAAACTTTAACTCTTTTGAAGATTCAAAAGCTAAAATTTTTAAAAATTCATAATCAGCCCATAAAGTTTTTAAAACATTTGAAGATCTCATTGTTACATTAAAATCAATTTTGTTTTCTCTAAATAACATGTGTATCATAGAAATACAGCTGTCATGTGTATAAATAAATCTTCTACTAAGTTCATCTTGTGGTTTTTTATATTCGTTTAGACCTAATAACTCTTTTGATATCTTTTCAAGAAAATGATTCATAATCATTTGATAGTATTCAGATTCTTCTTTAAAGTCCATTACAGAATATTCTAGTTCATCTTTGTTTATATAGGAAACACAGCTAACGTCAGTTAATTCATTTGACTTTATCTCTATAACTAGATTTTTAATTAACTTACTACCTTTTTCTGAATTTAAATAGTCCATTCTTTCTAGTACTTTTTTAACATTTTCCATTTTATCTTTTGGATTTATTATCATTAAGTTAGGTATATCTTTTCCAAAAGGTAAAACTACTTCATTATTAAAGGAATTCCATACATCTATTATTGTATTTTCATCTTGTATGTTATCTCCTCTTTTTTTAATTCTTTTAACTAATTCTTCTTTAGACGGCATTAACAAAACGTATAACGTATCTAATTTTTTTAAATCTTCTAAAAACTTATTATACCAAAAACTTTGATCTCTATCGTACATGCAAGCAAATACATACATTGATAAGCAGCTTCTATCTTGAATGTTGTACTTATAATTTGTTGCTTTATGTATATTATTAAACAATGTAGTTTTCCCACTACAATCAGGCCCTTCAAGGCGTATATTCGTAAATCTCATTTAATTCCTTATTACTTTTTATTTATACTTTATATTATAAATTAAAATTTATATTTTACATAAAATAATTTAATTAAAATTTCAATCAAAAGCATTAATTAATTTTACTTTTGCAGAAGTCGTTGACATTCCCCATCCACCGTCGTTTTTAACATCTGATAACCAAGTAGTATACTTTATTTCTTGATCTAAATTACCCCAAACTCTTAACCATCCACTTCTATTGTCACAATCAATACACTTCCATCTCATAAATGGCTTTCCATTTTTTGTAGTTTTCCTAATAACTTCAGTAACTGTAAAGTATCCTATTCCTCTTTCACCACTTTCTATTTCAAATATAGAGTCAATTTCTTTTTCTTTGATTTTTTCCATTAACTCAGGAGGAAACAATAAATCTTCAGAAGCATCATTTGATAAGTCAAAATAATTTCCAATTTTAACAGATCTAGACCAATCTTCTTTATCACAATATTCATTAATTAAAACATCAACAATAGGTAATACAATCTCTTCTTTTTTCATTGCTCTTTTATAAGCAGTCTTTGTAATTCCCCAAACACCTTTTTTTAATGTACTATAATTGTCAACAATTAAATCATGGAGCTGCTTGTGATTAAGCAGTTTTTTACTTTGCATTTCATCCAATGATTTAAAGGCCTCCATTTTACATAATGAAACGAAAGCTGTTTTATTTAATTTTGAATGTTTCCAACTACCTTCTTCATTAAAGAATAAACTATTCAAGTTTTTATAAGGTCTATTAGCAAAAACTTCTTCAACAGCTTTATCTCCTACACCTTTTAAAGAAGTTAATGGAGGAACAAAAGCTTGTAATTCTTCTGAATATTCCCATTCTTTTCCAGAATAATTAACATCAACAGCAGCAATTTCATATCCAAATGATTTTATTTCAGATATAGCTTTTGACATTCCTTTAGGATTTCCATTTTCAGATTGTAATATAGCTGCTAACCATTCAGTTTCATGATGAGTATGCAACCAAGCTGCGTAATAAGATCCAATAGCATAAGAAATTGCATGGGAGTTAGACTGTAAAATACCATTACTTAAATAATACTGGTGATCATGATGTGCAACTTCTAAGTCATATGTTTGCTGTTTTCCTGTAAACTCAATTGATGAAATTCTTGGCATCTTAACCCTTTCTTTTTTATTATATTATAAATTATTTTTTAAAATTTTACACGTATGACTTTCCAAACAGCCATAATCCTCTTTTTTTATTAGTTACGATATCAAATATCTTGTCTAATGTCTCTTGATTAAACTTTCCTCTTTCTCTATAATCATATTCGTCGCAAGAAACCCTAATCACAGTCCATCCTTCTTCTACTAATACACAGTTTAATTCTTGATCTTTCTTGCTAACTTCATTAAGATTACCTTTTTTCTTAAATACGTCTTTAAAATGATGTATTCCGTCAAATTCTATTACAATTTTATTTTCTAGGGACATAATATCAATTTGTCTAATGTTTGTTTTAGTAGACAAAAACTTACCAGTTCTTTTAAGAATTTGATTTTTCTTAAATGTATCTGGAAAAAATTGATCTACAACATTGAACAAATCCATTTCAGGTTTAGACTGCCAAGACTTATGCATAACTGAAGTGCATTTTTCATAAAACTCTTCTGGATTATTTTCACGCCACTTTGCCAGTTGTTCTGATCTTTTATCTTGTATATCTTTTCTACTAGATGTTTTCTTAGCTGTCTCTGAAGATCTTTCTCTAAACTCCTTCGTTGCATTTAGTCTAGAAAGTGTTTGTCTTCTTGCTTCTCTTGCAGAGTCAGATTTCATAATACCTTTAGATATTTTACTCCCAAGGCTATTAAAATATTCTGTAAGATCTTCTCCTCTTTCTTTTGCTCTATTAATCCAGTCACCATTTATTTTTGCAGTTTCTGAATACGTACTTTTTGTACTATCACATACAGTAGGGCCGTATTTCTTTTCATACTCAGCTTTAGACAGAGAGTGATTTCTTTTAACATGAGCTGTTATGCTTTTTCCCGTAAAACCACATATTTTACATTTTACGTAATCTACACCCTCTATTGCTTGCGATAAATAAACTTTACATTTTTTCTGGTGATTATGTAACCCAGACTTATTTACATAACTTTTTCCGCACACACAATCGAAAGATCTTCTTGTATTATGAACCATAGTGGTAACATCCTTCCGTCTTCAACTCTAAATTTATGATGCATTGTACATTCAACACTTTGCCCGTCTTCAAGAGTAATCTTAAATGTCGGAACTTCTCCATGATCGTGGTTTGACAAAACCTGTGTAAATATATCTTCTTTACTTTCTTCATCTCTAGACTTAACATAAACACCTGGAATAACATCTTGAATCTCCTTTGTTGCTAAAAAGTTTCCTTTATGATCATAAGTATCCACTAGTGTATCAAATAGTAAACTTTTATTAAAACCATAAACACTGAAGAATTCTATTTCTGCCCATAATTTAGAAGATATCGATTCAGGAATATCATTTAACTCTTTAGATCCTTTAATAAACTTTTCTCTAGCAATAGCTTTTTCAGAGCCTTTTGAATGTAATGTATCTAAAGATTTTTTAACTAAAGTTTTTCTAAGTTTATCAGCTTCACCAGGATCAAAGCCAGCAAGCTCTTGTGCTAATAACATAAACTGTTCTTGAAAAGTTATAAATCCAAATGTAGGACCTAATATCTTTTCAATGATAGGGTGAGGATAAGTTATAGATTCTTTATTATGTTTAGCTTTAACATATTTTTTATGAACATTTGCTTTTAAAGGTCCAGGTCTATAAATCGCAGTAAGTGCAGCAAGTTCTTCGATATTATCTGGTTTTGCGTCTAAAGCAAACTGTCTTGCACCTTGATTTGTAAATTGAAATATTCCACAAAATCTACCATTGTGATAAACATGTTTCCAAACATCCATATCTTCTTGTTTATGAAATCTACAATTTAGATGCTTGTCAAAAAATGCTCTTGCATCTGTAAATGTCGGGTTAATGTTTCCTTGTTTTTTAAGAATGCGATAAATACAATTTTCAACATCTTTAAGAAGAGTTAATCCTAGAAAGTCAAACTTAAGAAATCCATTATCTTCTAAATTACGAAAGTTCATACCTTCTGTCCAAGGAGTTTGAAGTTCACCACGCACACCAACGATAGGCATTGATTGTTCAAGCTTATCTGCGTCAGCTATAATAACACCTCCAGCATGTCGACCAATAGCTCTATTTTGCATAAATAAAGTTTCTACATGTTTTGCAACTTCTGGATATTTTGTCATAAATTCATTGTACTCAGGAGAATATTTCATACAATCTACATGTTTTAAAACGAATACAGACTTTTCTTGATTTTTATCCATAGCTAAAGACATAACTTGATCTTGCAATGGTCCTGTTACTTTGTTAACTTCATCAAAAGGAATATCATAAAACTTAGCAATATCTTTTACAAGCGACTTAAGTTTAAGTGTATTAAAGTTTGATACTGGAATTACAGCATCGTCACCGTATAATTCTCTTGCTGCCTTTATTAATTCATCTCTGTCACCTGCATCTGTGTCAATATCAGGCCAAGAAGTTCTATGTCTACCTAAAAATCTACTCCAAAGTAAATTATAAGGTATTGGATCTATTTGAGTAATACCTAAAAGATAGTTTACTAAAGATCCTGCACCACTACCTCTTCCTGCACCAAATAAAGTTTTAGTTTCAGCTCTTTTAAATATTTCATACATTGTAATAAAATAAGCAGCGTGACCTAAATACTTAATGTCTGATAATTCATATTTTGCTCTATCAACATACTCTTTACTTTTATGTAAACCTTCTTTTATTAAAGCATGTTTTACTAATTCTGCCAAATGTTGAAATGGAGTTTTTCCTGGTACTGATATTGTTGGTAATTTGGCGCTTGTATCAATCCAAGTATCTTCAAAATCATTCCAGACAATATCGTGTGTTCTTTCAATTGATTCTTTAACTAGCTGTTCATTACCTTTATAGAAGTCATATAAAGGATAAGATTCTAAGAACTCATCCCACATTTGTTGTGAATTCTTAGGATATAGTTCACACTTTAAATCTTCAAACTCAGGAAGAGTCATACCGTCTTTTTTGCCTAACCAACCAAGTTTCTTGTATAACTCGCGTGCTTGCCATTTATCATTAGTAGGATAATGAGAATCAGCTGTAGAAATCAAAGGAATACCAGTTAACTTATGATGTTCAATTAAAAAGTTATTAACAATATGTTGCTTTTCTAGTTTATTAAATTGTAATTCTAATTTAAAGTTTTCAATACCTACAGCGTCTGTAAATCTGTCTGTTAGGTTTAATAAATCTTTTTGTATTTCATCATGTGACTTATTATGTGCATTACCACGAAGAATACGATTACTATAAATACCTCCTAAACAAGCTGTTGATACATGTAGACCTTCACCATGTTCTTTAAGCATTTTAAAATCAATACGAGGATATCTATAGAAACCGTATTTATATGACTTTTTAACTAGAGTAAATAAATTGTTTAAACCTTTTCTATTACGCGCAGTGACTACAAGGTGATAGCGTCGTTTCCATTCATCTTTAAGAATATCTATTTTTTTTGTTTCATCTTCGTCTTCAACAACAAGACCACCACTTTCATCATCAGCATCGATATCGACTTTTTCTTTTGATTTCTTTTCGGCAGCTGCTGCTGTTTTTGCATCTTTAACAGCTTGACGATGATCTGAGTATTCTTTTGACCATTGTTCTAGAGAAGGTACAAAATAGAATTCAACACCGTAGATTTGCCTAAACTTTTGACCTTTCTTTTGCATTTTAACAGCATGTGAATGTGCATGAGCAAGACCGTTGCCGTTTCCATGATCTGTTAAAGCCCATGCATCCATACCTTGAGATTCAGAAAGAACAAAGTTTATGTGATCTGCTGGATAACCTAGACCATCAAAAGTACTAAAAGTTGAGTGTGAATGAAGAGATACAAATCTATTTGGTGGTGTTATTAATTCAATAGACAAATTATATACCTTTCTTGTTTTTATTTATTATAATTAATTAATATTTAATTTACACATATAAAAATTACTAAGGATTATAAATGAGCAAATTAAGCAGAAGAGAATTTAAAGAGTTGTTAACTGAATGGAATAGTAATTTATTGTCTGAAAGAGGGAAGTACAGTTATCTTGTTAAACAAACAAAACCTGCTACTATTATTACATTAAACTTTAATCAAGCAAACTTGCTTAAGAAATTTTTAAATGAAAGCAATGAAATAGAAATACTGCAAGATGTATCAACATTAAATTTAGGTTTTGGTAAAGTAATATCAAATGATAGAGAAACCAAAAGTAAACTTATTAATTTTTTCAAAAGCAAAGGTGACAAAGAATTATCTAGACAGCTAATAGTTACAGATAACAAAGAGCCAATTATAATTGCTAGCAGTATTGGTGATAACCTTGGAGGAGAAAATTTAGATAGTGATGCTTTTTATTGGTTACTTCATGATATTGAGCATTTAATATACGGTGAAAACTCTATACTTGGAGAATATCATAGAGGCTGGTGTCAATGGGAAGGTGCTTACGATGACTATAGTATTGAAATACAAAATGTTAAAGATGGTTATGAAGAAGACAACATGCTTAGCGATAAAGAAATGAAAGGTTTTCTTAATCATTTAGCTTTACATAAATTTTTTACAGAAATAAAATTTACAGAGTCTGTTGGAGAAAATGATTTTCCTGCTTCTATATTTGCGTATTGTATTTCTAAAATGGACAGTCCAAAAGATTTTAGCATAATAAACAACGCAAAAACAATTGATAATAGCGAGAAAGAAAGACTTCGAAGAATATTTTTTAATGCTTACAAACCATCTAATGATCAAATTCAATTATTAATTAATAAATTAGAAAATAAGATATTAGTCTGTTTAGACTTTTAATGTATAACATATAGTTCTGGATTTCCCCACCTTAAAGTAATATTGCTTCTATTATTTATCATCTCTGTACATATATTAAACGGCTCTGAATCATAAAACTTAAGTATTTTATTTTGAACATCAAAAATATAGTCAATATTTTCTTCTAATATCTCTAAGTCGTTAAAAACTTTAAGAAAACCTTCAGATCTAACAGGACCTACTCTACAAATTATTTCTTCTATAATTGCATTAAACGCATCAGAAGTTTGGTTTGAACTAGCTGTATAAGAATAATTAACTGGGTCTTGACTAATTGTATTACCACTTAACATTCTTAATGTTCCTAAGTCAGCATTGTCAACGCCTAAAGTAAAAATTGTGATACAAGGATTTTGTCTAGTTGATACTAAACAAAAACTATTGTCAATATTCATGATATTGTTTGTAACAAAGTTTCTAGAAGGATTAGGTCCTTCATTTGGAGCACCGTCTGATATTAACATTATGTAGTATGCTTCATGATTTGTGTTATTTATTTGTCTTAAAGCTTCTTGTAAAGGCAATAAAAAATTTGTACCTCCTCTTGCACTGTTACTTTCAACTATAGACAGCACGTTTTGATCGTGGTTTAATCCTTTATCAATATTTGATAATGATATAATGCTGTTATTATAAAGAATAACAGAGTAATTTAAATTATAGTTTGAACTTATAAACTCTGCTACTGCGGCTTTTAATTGATTTATTCTATTTCCTTGCATAGAACCGCTAAAGTCTAAAAGCATTATTACTGCAGCATCAACAAGATTGACTTCGTGAGTTTCTTCATTAACATGTATTTCAACTGATTTAGCAACTTCTAAATTTCCGGGATTATATTCTGAAGTTATGAGCATTTTTCTTTTGCATTCGTCTAAGTTATTACATTCTAGACCTAAGTCAATACAAGACATATTAGAATCAGTATTACCTGTTAACTCAGAGCATTGATTTAAGTTTTGAGAACTACATGCTTCTTGTATATTATTTGTCTTTATTAAGATTTGCCCTGCTAAAACACTACAAGCATCTAAAGTTTGCTTTTCAGTGTTTACTTTAATGCTTGTAGTGCCTATATCTATTATATTATATGATATAAAAGCTAATACTGCAGCCATAAACAATATAACTACTGATATGAATCCTTTTTGATTATGATATCTTTTTTGCATATAAAACAATATCCTTGATGTTTAAATTAATAGATGATTTTTTTCGTTCTATTAAAAATTAGCTGTATTATTACTTATATCAATTAATAAGAAGTTTATAGTTTCAAATTTAAAGTTATAAAGACTTGCTACGAATTTTTTTATTATACTTTACTTAGATATCTAGAAATTGAAAATGTAATTTTGTTATTTGATAAAATACAATATACTGTTGTATTATTATTGTTTAATTCTTTTTGTGTTTTTGATATTACAATACCGTAATTAAAAGATTTTCTACTTATCCTTGCTTTATATACTTTTACTAAATCACCTTCTTTATACATTATTTAAACTTTCTTTTTTAAGTAGATTAAATGTCTAGTTCCGTTATAGTTTTTGTTTTCAATATTGTCTATTAACCAATAATGACCACTTTGTTTTATATTTCTATAAAATTCATCCATTAACAAAACTTCAATGTTTAATCCTTGTGTTTTTAAAATATCAGCAGCAAGAAGATTTGAATTAAATTTTCTATCTCTTCTTATAGCTTTTGTTTCAACATATCTGTCTTCGTCAGGATGATAAAAGTCTGGAGTATAAACTTTTGTTTTATTGCCAAAGTCAACATTAAAAGTTTTGTGTTCATAAATATAATCTTTTCCTACGAAATCACACCATCTAGCGTAGTCTGCTTCTAAAGAAGATTTAAAAAAATATTTCGGGTTTAAATCTCTTCTAAAACCTTTTCTTCCATTTGAAGGTATTTCTTGTAATCCAGAACTTTGAGCTATTAAAGCACATTTTTTACTACAAAACTTTGTCAATTGACCTTCTGGTTTTACATATTCTTTTCCACAATTACCACACTTTAAATCAATTCTTTTTTTCGTTACTTTAGTAAGATAACATGATCTACTGCAATAAGACTTATTTTTATAAGAAACAAATTTTTTTCCACAATTTAAACAGTCATATTCTTTAGATACACTTTTTGATTCTCTCATACACTTTCTAGAACAAAACTTAGAAGTTTCAAATTTTGAAGGTGAAACTAAATAGTCTGCGTTGCAATGAGAACATTTTTTAGAAACTTTATTACTAGGCCTACCCATATAAAATATCTCCTTTATAGGGTAAGTATATCGAGTAAAAAATAAATTATTTAGGAAAAAAATCTTTTAAGTCAATATTCTCTTTTTTTGCTTGCTCTAAATAAACAAGAGGATTATAATTTGTATTGTCATCGCAGATTGAAGCCCAAGACATTTTTATTCCTTGCTCCAATGAAACATGTGGTTTCCAATCAAAGTGATCTCTAAATTTATCTGGTGATAATCTATGATTGCCTAAATAATCTGTCTCTGGGTGCCAATTTAAAGTACTTTCTAGATTTAACTTAATTTCATCAGAAACTTTTTTAATAATCATAGAAGTTTTATAAGGATTATTTGCTGAAACGTTAAAATCTTTATTTCTAACATTTGACAATATTGCTGTCATTATAGCATTACAAAAATCATTTACATGCATATAATCTTTTATTTTGTTAGGATCTAAAAACATATCAATATTTTCGATATTGTTTTTTGCTGCATACATTGATTTAGCAATTAAAGAATTCATATCTCCTACACCGCCATAAGCAAATAAAGGTCTCATAACTAACCATTCCTTTGCTAAACTCCTAACAATCATTTCACCTGCATATTTTTGTATAGCATATAAAGTTTTAGGAAATATTTTACTATCTTCTAATATAAACTTATTTTGATATTTTACTGTATCATAAATTACTGTAGTTCCAGTATAAACAACTAATATATTTTTTTTATTAGCAGCTTCTACAATATTTTGAGTACCTAAAACATTTGTATTAATAGCATGTTTTGAGTTAAGAGCAACAACATCTGTTCCAACAACTGCAGCATTATGGACAATACAGTCTAAATTTGTAGCTTTGAATAAGTTAAACCAACTTTCAACACTATTGCTATAAACACAAACTTCACCTGACTTTGTTTTTGTCATCGTTGAATTAGCAAATTCTGATTCGTCCAATGATACAAATTCATGTCCTTGCTTTGTAATTTCATTTGCCAAATTTTTAGCAATAAAACCTTTTTCACCTGTAATTGCTATTCTCATTTTTATCCTTTTTTAACTTAGTAAATTTTCTAAAAATTTTATTTAAAAGACTTTACAATTTCTAAAAAATCTTTCTTTTCTATTTTTATAGTAATAGAATTTTTATCTTTTACTTGATGAAGAATTAGTTCTTCTATATCTGAAAGCTTTAGATATATTTCTTCTTCGACAAATAACTCATTATAAACTTGTAACAAATCAGTTTCAGATAAAATAATTTTACCACTCATTTTATTTTAAAACCTCAAAATCAATATGCAGTATAGGAGCATTAAACTTTTTATTTTCACTAAACAATACAAAAGTATATCCAAAGTTATAGTCATAAGTTACATCTAAAACAATCGCAATACTTTTCTTTTCTACAAATATAAAATTAAAAGATATTAATTTGTTTTTATACTTTTCAGTAAATTCTTTTCTTTCAATTTTATTCAATATCTTTATCGTATGGCTCAAAAGGCAATTCGTTTAATTGAATTGCTCTATCAAGGTATTCTTCTAATTCATCAAATGAAGTACATACTTTAATTCCACTTCGTGCGAGCATTAAATTAAATTTTGCACCTTCTGGTAAACCTGCGCAAAAATAAACAATAGGCCTTTTCATTGCATAAGCATATCCTGCTTCCCAAATAGTTCCAATATCTTTGTCACGAGTATTAACTAATAAAAAGTCTGCTGTTTCAATATGATGTAAATTACCTGAAAATGTTTCATCTTGTACAGACTTTGGAGCATCTGGAGGACATACAAAAATACGTCTTGGAGAAGCTAAGTCAAAATATTCGCTTCTTTCATCAAATATTCTTTCGAGCTTTGTTAACTCTTCTGCTTGAACAGGATTAAACCAACCACTTGCTAAATAAATTTTCATAATTTTATACCTTACTTTTTAAATTTAAAAGTTTAATGTTTTTTTAATTGCATCAATAGAAGAGATATCATCATGCCACATAACAGTAAAGTTTTTAGCTTCATTTGTAGGCATATCTCCATTTAACTCTTCACGTCTACATTGATATATAGAATCATTTTCATGATATTCAAATAAATCATTTTTAGGTTCTGGTTGATATAAGTTTGTTCCACGAGAAGTATACGTTCCGTCAGAAAGTTTTACTCTAAAAGTACGAACATAATGCATATCAGGCTTTTCAAAGTTAAGACAAGTTGCAACTTCAGGAATTTGCGTACAAACAATTTTTGCAATTCTTGTCGCAATTATATTGTCAACTTCAGGTTGAATTTGTACGTCTTGACGTTGTTTAATAAAACCAATAAGATCTTTAAGATTAAAACGCGCAATATAGAATGTTTCCATACACTTTGGAAGAATAACTCGTGCATCCATCATTGAAATACATTTACTATCAGACATGTCTGCATATAATTTTTTTGCATCACTTACAATTTTTTTAAATCTATCGTAATATGATGAATTTTCAATAGATTCTGGAACTAAAGCATTATCAAATCTTAAATCACGATCACCTGTACATTGTGCTGCAAAAGATCCAGCACGATGTCTGATTAGATGTGTTACAGTTTGTGTGTCAATACCACTAATTCTAAATGTAAAGCCTAAACATTCCATAGGAGTAGGTAAAGCACGAAAGTTTAAAACATCTTGCAAGTTAATAGATGCTTCTTTAGGATCAGCACCTTCAAAGTTAGTTGATGTTGGTTGATCAGCCCATGTTGCTTTTGTCATATGCCATGCAATTTTTTGTGCTTGTTCTCTTGTCGGACCATCAATTAAATCAATTTTTAATGATTCTAAATTATTAATAAAATTAGTACGAACTTCTTGATTAAATTTTAAATCCATAGGAAGATTAATAGGAGTTAAATTATTATTAATTGGCATTTCGCCTCCATTTTTTTATATTGTTTATAACAAATATATTATACATTATTAAGTTAAAATTTACACATTAATTTTATAAATTTTTAATTAAATCAATATTAATATTTTCTTTTTCAAATACTATAATATTATCATGTCTAGCATTTTTATTATAAGGAAGATCTGGCATGATAACTTTTACATCGTGAGTTGCATATTCCATAGAATGTTTTGGACTATCATCTACAGCAAACTTAACATTACCCAGCATATAGTAATCTTTTTTTGAAACCCAAATATACTTTTCAAAAGCAAAACCTAAATTATCATAATAGACATCGTTTTTTTCTAACCAATAATAAGTTTGATATTTACATTTTAAATTAGACTCAGGTCTGCTAGTAAGCAGTTGTATATAGTAACCTTGTTCTTTTAACTCTAATATAAAATTTTTCATGCTTTCAATTACAGGTATGTTAAGTAGCTCATTTTTTTGAATAAACTTTTCAAATACACCTTCTGGACTTAATCCGAAGTCTTTTACTTCTTTAGAAGAATAATATGATGTGCTGTTTTTATCTATAACTATGCTATATTGTTTATACAAGTATTTATTAAAGTATTCTCTAAAGTTACACAGTATATCGTCTATATCAATAATTGCTACAGGTTGATCTTTTTTGTGTTCTTTTTTGTTTTGTATTACATCAAGATATAAATCTTTTTCTTCATAAGCATACATAAATTCTTTTGCATCAATGTTGTATAATCCAAGTATTGCATAAATATATCTTGTAGCATCTACAGCGTTATAAACAATTTCATTTTTATTAACAGTATATTCTTTTTTATCAAAAACTTTAAAATTAGTTGACTTTACTATTTCTGAAACTTCATGATGTAATGCTAAACATAATGTTTTTAACATTTCTTCTTTTTGTTTGGAGTCAAAAAGATTAACATTATAAAACTTTTCAGTAAATTTTCTGTGATTATCTAATAATTTTTCAAAGCTCATTTTTTTCCTTAAATTGATTGTGAATATTTATTATTAATTCTTTATCTTTTTTGTTATTGACTTCTCTTTCTAATAATTGTATGAAATCTTGTTTTAATATTTTTGATTTATGTGTATAATATTCAAAGTCAGCCAAGTAAGTTAGTTTTGAATCAAATTCTATGTCTACATACATAATATTTTTTAAAACAGAATACTGTATTTCTCTAGAAAGTTTAGGTAATATTTCACTTTGCAAGTCGTATATATGACTTATGTTAAAATCATATTCAGAAACACAGTCGACAATCCCTAAATCTTTACCGTCCTTGTTATAATAAAATCTAGTACTATTACAAATCTTTTTAAATTTATCTTTTTTATTTAAAGTTAAATCTATATTCAAAGACATAAAAGAGCAAATAAAGCTTAGATTATTAGAAGATATAATTCCAGTTTTTTGTTTAATTACTTTTTGATTTTTACTATCTAATATGTCTAAAGTATAATAAACATCGTCTAAATCAAAAAACAAACAAAAATTTTCCATAAAGCCTGAATAATAAATAATATTGTTTTGAATAATGTCGTTCCAAATTTTATCAATTAAAATTGAACCTCTATACTTGTTTTTAAAATATAGATTATCAATTTCAATCATGTTTTAATATCCGTTTTTAAGTCTTTCTCTTATAATTATATCTTTTCTTTTAAAAGCATCATAAAACTCTTTTTTGTCAACGCCTATTAAAACAAGTAAAGACAAGAAGTAATTAAAAGAATCAACTATTTCTTCAAGAAATTCCTTTCTATCAATTTCAGGAATATCAGTTTCACGATGAGGCTTCCAGTTTTTTAAATGACCTAAAGCTTCAAACATTTCTTCAACACCTTTTAACGCTGTTTCTCTACAAACTTTTTGTGATTCTTTGTTTGATAAATCAACAGGCCATGAAGGATATGATTCTGGATATTTTTCTTTAATAAGAGTCATAAAAGATTCTCTTGAATTAAAAATTTCTTGTAAACTATCTTTATTCATCTTCACTTTCGCTTAACTTTTGATTAGCATTTTGTAACATTTGATCTAGTGATCCATCAAAAATAGATTTATATTCACCTTCTAAAACTAAACTATTACTTGCATCGCTTTCAAGTCTTATAGTTCGCATATGATCTATAATATCAGTTCCTGTTAACATAGCAACTTGAAGTAATCTTGCTATATGAGCTATAGTTGAATCATTTAATGAATATTGTAATACGTTATTTTTTCTCATATGTTTCCTTTATAAGATAATTGGTGATTTTTTTAAAGAAAGATTTATAATGTCATTGTCGTGTTCTATTAACTTTATTATGTCAACTCCTTCTATTGATTTTAAAGTTTTACCTACAACTGTTATTTTATTTTTACCTTTAATAAACTTAGGCAAATAAGAAACATTAAGCTCAATTATTCTGTGACCTGAATTAGTAATTACTTCACTAACTGGTCTAGTTTGTCTTACTGTAACAATACCTGCTAAAGCTCTCATATCAGTCATAATATCCAAAACAGTAGGATCTTCACGATCTTCTATTTTAATTCTACATCTACAAAGTAGATTTTCTAAATCTTTATGTCTTTCTAACAATATATTATTCATTATTACGCCTTTTATGTTGTAATAATAAATATTATACTATATTGTATTATTTTTTAATTTATTTTACACTATTTTTAATATTAGTATAGCATTTAATAGTCTCTGGCCATAAAGATTCAATAATACTTAACATACCTTCAGCAAGCTTTTGAATTTCCCATTGAGCACCTTCGTGTGTTCTTAAATCTATAAACTTTAAAATATTATTTAAATTAGCTGTAGCATAATATTCTGTATATAAATTTTGTGGCAAAATTCCTCTTGCTTGTTCTCTACAAACTCCTGATTGTAAAAGCTTATCAAATATTTCTAGAGATAATTTGTGATGCTCTTTTATAGCTTCAGTAGCTTTTATAATTCTAGGTGTAGATGCAAAGTCTGTACTCATTGACAATTTAGGATTTATGTACTCATGATTCGAAGATTGTCTATTTGATTTGTGTTGTGTTCTAAGAAGATCTGACTCGTAAAATTCTAAGTTTACATCTGTATATCTTCTGCTAATCTCGTTGTAAGACCATGTCCTGTGACGATGATGTTGACTTCTAATAAATAAAGGAACTTTAATTCTAAAAGTTGCAATATTGTGTTCTAGAGTAGAAGTATGTCTATGTTTAATCAAATAGTTAATTAACTTTTTATCTTTGTCATCTAATGATTCTTTATGAACTCCAAAAGAAACCCTCGCAGAATTTACTACAGTTATATCCTCGCCCATTGATTGAACTAGCTCAACAAAACCAATACTGTCATTATATAGTTTTATTTTCATTTTTATCCTTTTTAGTCAATATTATGATATAGTTTTTCTGCCCAAGGAATAACGTCCCATTTCTTAGCTGAAATGTTGTGATGTCCTACAATACTAAATTGTGATGCATCTTTAACAGAATATACTTCATTATCTTTACAAATAGGCTTGTCTTGTAAGTTTACAGCTTCTCTTAAAGATCTTAAAAATTCTTGACAGAATTCAGCAAATTCATCTCCAATCATAACAATTTTTCGACCTTTAACTCTAGAATCTGGTATCTTACAAACTTGTAAAGAAGCATCATGATACCAGTTTTGTGTTTTTTCCCAATATTTAGTATCAGGATGCATACAGATATCAATACCTATAGAATATTTATTAAACTTACCTGCATGATATGCAACTAATCCTGTATCTAAACATTGTAATATTTCTAATTTTTGCTTTTTGTGATTGTAACCTAATAAGAAATGCGAAGATACATGTCTTCCTCTTGCCATATTAAATACATTATAACAATGTCTACTATTTAAACCACCCCAATGCACACATATAGAGTCAGGATCTTTTTTTCTTAAGTACCAATTTTTAGTTCCATCGTCTAACTCGTATAAAGGTGCAGACATATCTACTTCTACGTCAAAGTCAATTGGTACTACTTTTCCCATATGAAATATAACGTTTCCATAATACTCGCGAACAGCTTTATGTGTTCCTGGTCCATAAACTCCATCAATAGTAGTTCCAACTTCTTCTTGTATTTGTCTTACATAATTTTTATTTTTATTTATATGACTAAATTGTTCCATTTTTTAATCCTAATTTTAATTCTACTTCTTTAATTAGAATAGATATTTGATTGCATATATTGTCTATTTGATCATCTGTTAATACAGTAGTTTGATCATTAAAAACATCGTCAGCTAACTTCGTGTATTTTCTAGAATCAAGAGACTTTATCTTAAGATCTTGATAGTCATCTAAAGTTTTATTTAACAAAGACAAAGCTAATAATCCAGATTCCCTTGACTTAATAAATAATTTAATAAAATCTTCAGCATTTTGTTTACTAAATAAATTAGAATCAACTTTTAATTTTTCTTTACCTGATATACTTTCAGTTACTTGTGTATTTAAAAACTTTTTCCAATTTTCAATTAATAAAGATAGATTTAAATTTTGTTTCATAAAAGGTTCCTTTTTAAGACTAACTATTCAACAGTAATGTTAACTTCAACTTCAATCTTCATTTCAGGAACTCTTACGTGATCAATAATACCATGAATTTTAGCTTCTTCAGCATCTAAAAACCAATCAGAGTGACCTTTATCATGGATTAGTTTTGTAAAATAATCATCAGACTTTCCACAATTTCTAGCCATCATTTTATAGACTTTGTCATTTAATCTTTCAGCTTCTCTTACATCAGATTTTAATTCTTCAATTTTACCAAAAGCAAAAGAAGAAACGTCATGAATCATCATTGTTGAATCTTTATCCATAAATCTTAATCCTTCAGAGCCAAACGAAGCCAATATTGCACCACAGCTCATAGCTTTTCCTTGTACTATTGTTGCAACAGGAACTTTAGAAGTCTTAATAGCAGAAATCATCGCCATTAAAGAATAAACTTGTCCTCCGAAAGAATCAATTTCAATTGGAATTACCTTTTGTCCGCTATTTTGTGCTTGACACATAAGCTCATTAAATTTTTTAACACTCTCTTCAGTAAATTCGTTTACAGTAATTATTACAGGTTGCTGCTTTAACTCAATTTCTTTAATTAGCGGTGAAATATTAGTATAGTAATGCATTATAAAATTATTATCTCCTTATTTTTTAATATTATAGTATTTTATTATAACATTTATAAAATTATTTTTATAAATTATCCCAACCCCAACTATCTCCACTCATACCATCAGCATTGTAATCTGTCACTGTTCCTTCAAAGAAATTTTTAAATGAATCTCCGTTAATAATCCAGTCTAGCCAGTCTAAAGGATTATTCTTAACTCCAAAGTTAGGTTTTAGTCCAAGCTGAATTAAACGTCTATCAGCAAGATATCTAATATACTTCTTAACTTCTTCTTTTTCTAAACCCTCAATTCTTCCCATTTCATACGCTAAATTAATAACTTTATCTTCTAAATCAACTGCATCTCTATACATCTGGTATATTTCTGCTTTAAATTTATTATTAACTACTCTAGGATTTTCTTTTACATACTCTCTAAATAACTGAGTCATGCCTTGAACATGCATTGTTTCGTCTCGTATTGACCATTCAACAATTTCACACATTCCTTTCATCTTTCCAAATCTCTGATAATTTAGCAACATAATAAATGCTGAAAATAAACTCATTCCTTCATTACAAGCAGATTGAGCAAGAGCAAGACCTAGACCTTTTTTAGTTGAAACGTCGTTTTTTTGCATGAATTCAATCTTATCACGCATTTGTTCATATTCTAAGAAAGCTTTGTATTCTTCTTCAGGTAGACCAAGTGTATCGTTTAAAAGAGCGTAACTACGTTGATGTGTACCTTCACGATTTGCAAAGCTTAATAGCATACTCCTAATTTCGTTACTTTTAAATTTAGGAATAAACAGATCACAATAGTTACCTCCAACTTGTACATCGCTTTGCGTAAATAATCTAAGTATTTGAGTTATATGATTCTTTTCTACTTCACTAACTTTTCCGCCTTTCCATTGATTTACATCTTCAGCTAACTTAGCTTCCCACGAACCCCAATGTATTTTCTCGTGAGACTCAGCAATTTCCATAGCCCAGTTGTACTTAAAAGGCTTATATGTTGTATTGTATTTTAGTAATGACATTTTGTTTAACCTTTGTTATATGTTTGTTTAATATAATTATCCTTGACAACTTAAGCAATCATCATCATCTTGAAAATCTTTTAGTTTGTTTGATTCTACTTTTTGTGAAACCTTTTCTGCAGCAGCGCCAGAGTTTGTTCTTAGATAATATAAACCTTTTAATTTTTTTTCCCATGCTCTAATATGAACTTTATTTACATAAGATTTGTTTGTTCCTGCAGGAAAGAAAAGATTAACGCTTTGTCCTTGACATATAAATTCTTGTCTATCGCCAGCGTGATCTATAATCCAACGTTGATCTAACTCAAAAGCTGTTTTAAAAACTTTTTTCTCCCAATCTGTTAAGAAATCTAAATGTTGAACAGAACCTTCGTTTAAGATAATTGACTTCCACTGGTCTTTTAACCATTGTTCTTTTTCTTTTTTCTCTTTAGAATATTTTTGTAAAACTTTTTCTAAGTAAGGATTTTTCACTAAGTAAGATCCTACTCTAGTACGGTGTGTATATGCATTACTCTTCCAGGGCTCGATTGAAGGTGATGTGCATCCTATAATTGAACTATTTGCATTAGGCGCAATTGCTAATAAATGAGAGTTTCTTATTTCTAATTCACCAGCATCTGGGCAAGAGCCTTTTAATTGCGCTAATTTCTGTGTTTGCTGCTTAGCTCTGTTTTTAATTTCTTTAAAAATATGTGTATTTATACTTTTAGCAATAACGGATTCAAACGGCACATCCTTAGATTGCAACAGAGAATGAAATCCCATAGCTCCTAAGCCCAAACTTCTTTCTCTCATTGCTGAATATCTTGCTTTATTTAAAGCGTCAGGTGCTTCTTTAACAAAAAATGTAATGACGTTATCTAAATAAGTAATCAGATCTTCAACTATATTTGAATCTTTCCACTCTTCCCATTTTTCTAAATTAAGAGAACTCAAGCAACAAACAGCACTTCTATCATCAGAAGTTGCCAAGTGTATTTCGTTGCACAAATTGCTACCGTGAATTTTAAGATCTAAGTCTTTCTGAAATTGTGGTAAATGTTTATTTGATTCATCAATAAAATTAATGTAAGGCTCTCCAGTTCTAAATCTAATTTGTAAGATTCTTTGCCATAATGATCTTGCATCTAAAGTATCTCTTACTGTTTTATCATTTGGATCAATTAAATTCCATTTTCTGCCATCAACTACAGCTTTCATAAACTCATCTGTTATATTTACAGCGTTGTTTAAGTTAAAGCATTTTCTATTAACATCGCCGCCTGTTGGAACTCTAATGTTTAGAAACTCTAAAACATCAGGGTGTGAGATATCCATATAAGCTGCATAGCTACCTTTTCTTGTTTTACCTTGACGGTATGCTGTCATATCACTGTCGACAGTTTTTAAGAAAGGAATTGGACCAGGTGATATTTCACTATTTGATCTAATAGAACTCCAATGACCCCCGACACCTCCCCCTTTAACGCTCATCCATCTTAATTCATCTGTGTGTTCAATTAATCCTTCTAAAGAATCATCTACATAAGTTAAAAAACAACTAATTGGCATTCCTTTAGATTTTTTTTCAAAAGCAGGAGCATTTGATAAGATTGGAGAGCTAAACATAAACCACTGTTTAGAAGAATAATCATATATTCTTTGTGCTAATTCTAAATCGTTTTCACAAAAAGCTAAAGCAGCACGTGCAAAACTTTCTTGAGGAGAAGATTCTGTTGAATCCATATAGTAATCTTTAAGAAGTTTTTTTGCAAATTCTGTTAAATTTTTGTCTAATTCAAGATTTATTTTAATCCCGTGGTATTCTTTAATCATATAATCCTCTTTTAATCTGAACTTCCAACTTTTCCTTCTTTTCTTTCAGAAGAGTTAGATAAGTTTATATATTCTTCTTTTGAAATACAGTCAAAGTGATTATCGCATTTAATTACAACAATTTGCACAGGCAGCTTTTCTCCTTCATAAATAATTTTTTCTTTTTCTGATAAATTTACAAGGTTTACAAATACTTCGCCTGTATAACCACTATCAATTACTCCTGCTCTTACTTTTAGTTTAGTTTTTGTAATTGATCCTCTTTCTTGAACTAAAGCAACATAACCTTTAGGTACAATCATTCTTATTCCTGTAGGTATTAAAACTCTTTCGTCTGTATTCGTGATAGGATTAATTATAATATCTTTTCCACAATTATATAAATCTAATCCGGCACTTTCTCCTCCGTAAGCAGGCGTATATTGATCAATGTTTTTGTTTTTTAAAACGTTTTCTAATATTTCGTTACAATAAATTTTTATCATTTTTTATTAACCTCGTTCCACTTTTCTCTTAATTTATTTTTTAAATTGCTTTCATCTTGAGTAACAACTTCTTTTAAAGTCATTTCAGATTCGTCTAATATAGTAAATTTAGATTTTGATGTGTCAATGTTAATAGGAAAAAGTAAACCATCTTTTCCTGCTCTATTTTTTGCAACAAAAATTCTACCTTCGCCAGTTGACTTTTCCATTGGTTTACGACTAATAGAAAGTACCACGTCGGCAACTTGTGCTTTACCATATGATTCACCTAGATTTTCTAAACCTACAACATCAGACTTTGAAGAATCTTTATTAGCTTGAGATGCTGTCCAAATAGGTATGTTTAAATCTACAGCTAAATTTCTTAGTTCAGTATATATTAATTTTAACTCATGACGTAACGAATCATATGCTCTAGAAGACTTCATTACATCAGCATAGTCAACTGTTAATATACTAGGTTTAAAACCTTTTAAAGTTAACTTCTCAATATGATTTCTTAAAGTAAGAACAGAAGCTGATCCTGTTGGATATTCTTTAATGATTAACTTACCAAGATTCATTTCTTTGTATTTTTCAATAACTTCTTTCTTTCTTTGAATAACTTCATTAGAAGGAATATTACACAAGTGTGAATCATATCTTTTACCAGTTTCAAATTCTGAAAGTTCAAAAGTATAATGAATTACATTTTTACCAGCTTGCATTGCAGCACAACCCATAGCAACTAAGAAATGAGATTTACCAACACCTGTATTAGCAGCTATTACACCTAACTCACCTCTACCTAAACCACCTCTAAGAATATCTTGTGCATCAATTCTATCAAGACCAGTAGGACAAACTTGACGATTTATTTCTACAAATCTTGCTTCTATATCATCAAAGAAATCATGTCCTGAAGAGTTTGGCATTCCTACAGAAATTGCTTCTTTCATAATATTAAGAACTGATTCGTATTTTTCTGTTTGAATTAGTTCGACACTTTGTTCTAAAGCTTCTTTAAAAGCTTGTCGTTTGCAAAATTCTAAAGATTTATCTTTTACATATTGTAAATCACCCATATCTGGATTTGTTCTCATACGATGAAGATACTCAATAATTTGATCTCTTAAAATAATATCTTTTGATTTAGTTAAATCTTCTTTAATTATAGTAATAAGAATTGAAAGAGTTGGAAAAGTTTTATATTTTTCGTAATAAGAAAAGTATTTACTACATAGAAAACCTAGATATTTTAGGTCAAAATAATCAGGATTAACTACTTCGATCATTTGAGCTGACCACGTTGTATCTGTTAACATTCCTTGAAATACTTTTTCTTGGAATGCTTTGCCAAACTTGGCAAAGTTTTTCTCTAAACTCATTTTATGTCCTTATGCTTGATTTAATTGTTAGTAGAAATGTGTGAATATCAAAGCTATTTAAACCTTGTTTGTTAAGTTCTTTTAATAAATCAAATTTGTTTATTTTTTCTTCTTTGTTTTCAATCTGAAAGTTTACTTTTTTAATTTGATCACCACTTAGCATTGCAGAATCTAAATACATTAGTTTCCAATTCTTTTGAGCAACACTAGATTCACTTAATATATTATTAAATAACTTTAGTTTACTGCCTCTTTGAACTTCTATCTTTGACATGTTAATTATATCATTTGGCATTATTGATTTACACGTGCTTAAATCCGGGAATCTTTTGCTCATTGTTTTAAAACCAGCACCTTTAATTCCTTTAATTCCATCACTTTGATCTCCAATAAATGCTCTTGCTGTGCAGAAGTTTTCAGGTGAAATACTCCATTCTTCTAATATGTATTTTTGATCTATTAATATTTTTCTATTAGGAGACCAAATTTTTACATCATCGTTTACTAACTGATAATAATCTTTATCTGATGTCACAATTATTTTTTGATTATCAAAATTTTTTGTTTTTACGAGATAAGATATAATATCATCAGCTTCACAATCTTCTACATATATTTGATATATTGGTGTCTTATAAAGAATATTAATCAATGTTTTTAATTGCCAGTTTCTGTTTTCTAGAGATTCTGGTACATCTTCATTAAATTTACTTCTATTAAGCTTTACAGGCCTTCTACCATTTTTATAGTTAGGGTCAATGTTTCTTCTTCTTAAAGATCCACCACCCTCCCAAACAACAGTTATTCGTTCAGGCTTAAACTTTTCAGCTAAATGTTGTATATTTCTCAAAACACCAAAAACACCACCACATAGCTGACCGTTTAAGGACTTGGATGGGTTAGCAGCAAAATGACGCATAAAAACATTTAAGCCATCAATATAAATTTCTGACTTTTTCATTGTAATTACTTTATGTGACTAAAAGCTTCGCTATCGTTTAACTCTTCAAGTTCATCAACAACTGCAGAAACTTCAACATAACTGTCAGCGTCAACTTCATACTCGCTAGTACTATTTCTTACCATAACTTTTTCTAGTAACTTTTCAATCCAAGGACCATGGATTTTATCTGATAAAAGACTACCAAAATCAGCTTTGTAAAATTTCTTTTCAATTATAACTTCACCTTCAGGCGAATATACACACATTGTTTTCCAAGCACCATTACCACCTACATCAACAATATGATCATCAATTTTTTCTTCACCGTTCTTTCTTAACATATCAAAAATTTGCTCATGCTCTACAATTCCTTTACCAAAGTGAATTTCAAAATCACATTTTCTAAAAGGAGCTGATACTTTATTCTTGATTGTTTTAGCAGAAACATTAATACCTATAGGCTCTTTATTCTTGTTAAGAATTTGAGAGCCAGCACCTAATTTAATTCTGACAGATGAATGAAATGGAATTGCATGACCACCAGGAGTAGTAGTTGGATCACCGTAAAGAACACCTACTTTAGTACGAATCTGATTTAGACAAACAAATAAAACTTTTTCATTTGCTATAACACCAGTTATTTTTCTCATACCTTTAGAAATAGCTCTAGCTTGTAATCCTATTGAATCTTTATCGTAATCACCTGTTAATTCTGCTTTAGGCGATGTTGCTGCAACAGAATCCCATATAATAGTTACAGGTACATCTTTATCCATAGCCTTAGCTTTAATAATGGTAGACTCAGCTATAGATAAAACTTCTTCAGTACAATGCGTATCTACATAAACAAATCTCTTTGTAATGTCAACACCTAGTGCTCTTAGGTTATCAATAGAAGTAGCATTTTCTGTATCAATGTATACGACAATACCATTCATTTGTTGAGTGCTTTTTGCAATTTGAGTTGCAATATGTGATTTACCAATAGATGGAGGTCCAAATATTTCTACTATACGGCCTTCAGGTAAACCACCCTCTTTTTGATTTGCAATGATATAATCTAATTGTTTAGAACCAGTACTAATCCATCTATTGACGTGTGTTGGTGATTCATCACAGCTAAGATTATACGCAACTCTATTACCTCTTTCTTTATTTAAGGACTTTATTAAGTCAGAGGTAAAATCATCAAGCTGCTGCTTTTTCTGTTTACTTTTTGGCATTTAAATTTACTTCTTTATTATTTAATTGTTTAAATTTTTAATTTATTAATTTATTAAAAGTCAAGATCAGCAAATGCATCATCTAAACTTCTTTTAGCAAGCTTATCTGGAGAATTACTATCTTCTTCAGAATTACTAGGTGAAGAATTATTAGAAGAATTATTATTATTTCCTCCTCTTTCTGATTCTTCTTCTCCATTTAACCATGCATTTACGATATTTTCTAATTCCTGATAGGATTTTAGATCATATAATTCATTTGCATCTGGAATATTGTCTAACCAATTTTTTGCTTTACTTTGATCTTCACTTAAAGGTGTATCTTTTCCTCTAGGTCTAACTTCTGTAGTAGCCCACATTCTTCCTGGCGTTTTAGTACATACAACTCTAATATCACGACCACTTGAAGGATCAGTAATATCGCCGTAGTCTTCATCAAGCATAAAGTTTAAAAGTGTTTGATAAATTTGCTTTCCAAATGCCCATAAACGAACACCTTTATCTTCTTCACCACGAACAATAACTGGAGCATAACAACGCATTTTAGGGTAAAGTTTTTTAGCTAATTCATAAGATTCTTTAGAACCTTCATCTCTTAAGTTTGTAATTAGTTCTTGAATTGGATCTGCCTTTCCAAATTGGTAAGGAGCTAAAAGACCCGGATTGTTGCCGATGTTGTAGTAGAACATAAGCTCTTTAAATGGTTGACCATCATTATCAGGATATGCCATTAATCTAACTGTTGTTTCAGTACCTTCTTCTGGTCTCCACATTACGTTTCGTTTTGAATTTTGACCACTAAGTTGGTTTAATTTTTTTCTTATAGAAGCTAAGTCGATTCCCATTAGAATCATTCCTTTCTTTTTGTTATTTTATTATTTTGTTATATTTTTAATTGTTTAATTTTTTGTTAACCAATTATGTTTGAATTATAATATGATTAATTTAATTTTACACATTTTTTATTTATTATTTTTTAAATACCACTGTACAGATTTTGGTTTAACTTTTTTCTTTTTCTTGCTTTTTTTATAAACAACTTTTCCTCTAGGACCAGCACCTAAAGGTACAGAAACTCCTCCAACATTTCCTCCAGACATTGAACTAAATTCATTAAGCTCTTCTTCAGCTAATAATCGTTCTAATAACATGTAGTAAATATCTTCTGTTTCTTTGCTGCTCATATCAAAATCCTTTTTTTAATAAATATTAAAAAGGTAATTTATGTGTTCCATTAATAATTTCTTTTTGCTTTTTTATTACAACTTCTTTTGAAATCTGCATTAATAAAGTTAACTGTGATTTGTATTCGCTGTAAAATTTTGAATTTTCAGAAGTTATACCTTCTAATAAAAGTATAGCTTGCATTTCTTCCCATGTCAAATATATATTATATTTTTGAAGATAAAACAAAGTCATATGATATATGTTATATTTTTCACAACTTTCATTCCAGTCGTAATACTGTCCTAACTTTTCTTTGTGCCATTCAGAATCTGAAATTTTAAATCTGTCACAATGTAAAGTACCTATTCTACCAATTTCTGATAGGAGTGCTATTTTTATTATTTGTTTTGGCTCTACACAATAGTTAAGTGACTTAGATAATTCTTTTGATGTTTTAGCTAATTCTAAACTATATTCTACAAGACCTCCAATGCCACAGAAAACTTCTGTTGTTCTTTGAGAATAAGAACATTCAATAATTCTTTGACCATTTTCTTTTAAAAGATTATTAACTCCTTCTTCTTCTAAAAAACCTAAAAGATTTTCATATTTTTTCCAGAGATTTTCTATATCTCTTTCTGGAAGTTTATTCATTATTGTTCTCCAATATATCTGTTATTTCTACAGGAAAGTAACCGAGTTTTTTGCAATTAAATCCTGTTGAAACTATTTTAAAAAATTCTTCTTTGTAACATTCGCTAACGTCACATAAAAGTGCATCATGAATTATGAATATAGGTTTACATAAGTCTTTATTAAATTTATCAAACAATTCAGAAAAATAAAGTAGTGATACATCAACAGCTGTAGATTGTATGTAGTTGTTCACGATTTTGTTTTTATTTTCTTCTTTGATATTCCATATAGGTTTTCCATAAAAATTTCTTCTGCATTCATCTGTGTATATTATTTTTGCTTTTTCAAATATTGACTTAATATTAAAAAAGTTATTAACTTCTTCTAAGATAGTATTACTTCTTTCTTTACTTAAGCCTTCTATTTGAGTTGTTTTACCGTATAAAACAGATATGATTGCTCTTTTTATAACAGATCTATCTACAGGAAATTCAAACTTATCTGAAATTTCTAAATAAATGTCTTCGCTTGATTCTTTGTTGTTTATTTTTCTAACTACACGAGGTTCAAGCGTTTTAAAGTCTATTTGATAAATTGTTCCTTTGTCCCATCTACTTTTAAATATTCTTCTATATTTTGAAGGTAAAGTTAAAATACTAGGACTAGACTTTAATGTTACTAGTCTACCTGTAATTGTTTTATTTTGATTATATTTTACAGGCTTTGAAAAACCTTTAATAGGCTGAAAACTATTTAGATTTGATAATAAGGTTTCGTTTTTTTCTATTTCTTTAAAAGCTTTATAAACTATTAAATTTATTTTTGCATTATATAAGTTGTTTAATATCTTTTGCTTTATATTAAATATTTCTACATAACCATAATCTAAGTCCATTTCGTCTATAATATTTAAAGATTCAAACTCTAACTCTTTAAATTCATCATAATAATATTCAGGAAGTATAGATTCAATATCTTTATATTCTATTAAATCAAACATAGAAAAAAACTTATTGAATCTATCTAATTTATTTATTTTGTATTGTTTTATTAAATCTAGCATAAATTTAATATAATTTTTTTTATATAAATTTACACAAATTAAAAATTTATTTATTTTATACTTTCTACGTTATA
>Ga0098048_1000251_pt1 | contig 27543 bp, 17 predicted proteins | sample 13_taG_FD_75052 | JGI IMG/M metagenome (GOLD analysis project Ga0098048, IMG submission 75052) | Marine viral communities from the Subarctic Pacific Ocean - 13_ETSP_OMZ_AT15268 metaG | ecosystem: Environmental > Aquatic > Marine > Oceanic | place: Pacific Ocean | collected 2015-01-16 | reverse complement strand
TTGTATCTTGGTAAGCGGCCATTCCGTAAACGGACTGAATACCTACAGCTGACAAGTGTGCTTCGTTGCCGGAGTTGGCGAAGTCGTCATAGTGGAATATCTGCTCATTGGATACTGCACCTTTTGCGTAGTATAATGCAGTTTTACCCATTGCTAACGCATATCCGATTGGAGTTCCAAGAGCGTTGCACTGATAGATAACAGTTCCGGCCGGAATTGTACTCGTTGTTGCCAAGTTAATGGAGTTCTTTGTAGGAGTACCTGCTGTTGATGCTGCTGCGAGCTGACCTCCGCCACTTACGCGAGCAAGACCGGTAAGTTCGTTACCAGTATTTGCCGTATAAGAAGCACAACCGTAGTCCCCACTAGGAGCAACTGCGAGAATGTATCCGTCAATGCCTCCTGAATTAGCAGAAGTTGCATACTGACCTCCGCCTCCGCCTGGGATCTTTGCGTCGAAACCTATGAAGTTTGCAAAGCAGTCGTAACCAAGGTTAAGCTTAGCTGCGGTAGCGATAGTATGAGCAGTGCCAACAAGAGCGGTAGGAAGCAAAGGAGAACCTTGGCGTCCGTCAGCTGTGTCGATTAATACATTATGGTTGGCAATAATATTACCGTCCCACATTGCATAGTTACCACTGTACAACTTGTTAGAACTACTACGCTCGTCAGCTTGAAGAATAGCTTCGAGGTAATCAGGATCTGAACGAAGAGGGCGTAAACAAGCGTCAGGTGCGAAGAACAAATAACCGGGAATTTCGGTTTTGTCATCACCACCAACATTCATTGGCTCACCACCCTGGGCGATCAATGCTTGTTTGGCTTCTTGAATGATGTCGGTACTAAGACCTTCTGTATATGCAAGGTTTTGCGCTGCGCCATATCCGGAGATAAGGTTTGAAGTAGAGTTATTCAAGCAAGTATCGCGAAGAACCATTTGGATATGATCCTGTTCAGTGCGTCCTGCCCACTCAGCCATAACTTCAGCTGAAAGCTGGTCGATAGTTTTGCCTGTGAAGCGCATAAGTTTTACAACTTGCGTCCAAGCAACAGCGTGACGGATAAGATCCACTTCAACGCTGAATGCGCCAAATTTGAGCTTCCCGGTTTTATTCTTGAGGATTTGCTCCCCACGAACACCTTGTCCACGAATTGGAGCGACAGTAGTAAAAGTTACCTTGTCAGATCCGCCTGCGGATAGATCGCGTTTTTCTACGACCGGCGAGCCTGAGCCTTCCGAACCGATGAACTTTGAGAATACATTCTTTTCCCGAGCGTCACGAGTTACGAGCTCAGACCATAGTCTGGTACGCAAATCGGTATCGCCGAAAATTTTAGTAGTACCTTTATTAGCGGAGGTATTATAGTTAGTATTTGTATTGAGCAAGTCAACATTTCCGAAACTTCCGGCTGCCGACTGTGCTGCTGGTGCTGATGCTTTATTAGCCATGATATTTAATAATTAGATTTGTTATATTGAATTAACGGAGAAACGATCTTCCATCGGGGGTACCTAGCATTTCAAATAATTGATCGTTACTGATATCCCCTAAGTTATTGATGATTGATTCCGCCGTTTGTGGTTGTTGTACGGGTTGTGCAGCTTGACCTGTTGTCAAAACTTTTGCCTGGCTTCCGAGTGGTTGAACTTGTTTTTGTTGAACCGGCTCAGGTGCCGCTGGTGCTGGTCTATTTACACCTTTCCTAGCTGCGAAATCATTTGCCATGAGTTCGGGCCAATTAGGAGAGTTGAAAATTGCTGCGTAATCAGAGTGTTCTTGAGCTTGGTTTATGAAATGGTCGAATTCTTTTCTGTAAATTGTGGATTTATCCGACAATTCAGGATAAGCTTCATAAGCTCTTTCTCTGCTCTCCACCGCTTTATTGCGGTGGGTGTTGTATTGCGCTTCTTGGATTCTTTCAGATTCCCTCTCTTTTCGGTCGTTGAGGCTTTGAAGCTGGAGTTCCCTTTTCATAATTTCTCTCTGTAAATTGAGAGCTTGAAGGGTATCCAAATCTTCGGCGGCTTCTTTAACCTTAATTTCGAGATCCTGAATTTCACCATTTAGCTTACCCGCTTCCGTTGTAAAAGGGTCTGGGCCTATAGGCTCAGGTTGTACTGGTTGCGGTTGTGGTTGATTCGGTTGGGAAGTTTGACCGTAAATTACCGAAGCCGCGTCTGCGAATGTCCCGCTAAATCCTTCTGATCTATATAGATCGATGACTTGTTGGTCTAATTCGTTCTTCGGCCTGATTCTTCTCTTAGCCAATCTTTCTTCTTCAGTTTCACCAAAAACTTCTTCTACCGGTTCATCTGAAGAAACCTCCTCCGTAGTAGTAGCTTCGGGCTCCGGTTCTGTCTGGGATTCCTCCTCAGGCTGAGCTGGTGCTTCTTCTACCGCTTCGGGTTGCGTTAACATTGCCTGGCGAAGGTCGTCTGTAGACACATCCGCAAGATTTAATTCGGTTTGTTGGGGGGAATCAACCACCCCGGCTTGTTCTTCCATTCCCGTACAATACTATTGTTATACGGAGCTGAAAACCGGTTGTATTACCTGTTGTAAATACCTAGCTTGCCCGGTTTTGAGGGCTTGCTTTTAGGTTTACTTAATGCGCATTTACCAGCCTTTATGCATTCGGGCTGGTTTTTACATTTTTCGCAAGGTGTGAATTGTTTTTTATCTTTTGCCATCTTTATAAAATTTAACAAGTTTCCAAATCATATAACAGCATGTTAGTATACCGGCACACAGCCCTACTAAATCATTCCACTGCCCGAGCGTAAAAGAGAGCCCGGTACCGATCATACCTATTATTGGAGTACTGTCGCTCATCCTAATTGATCTAAAATTAAGTAAGCCGCGACGATTACCGCGAGTACAAAAAAAGCCTTACCTTTACTGGTCAGTGTATTAAAATAATCTTTTACTAATTTTAGGTTTTTCATGGATTTTTGGGAGGAAACGGTATTCTGGTTAAATGTTTCTCCGCTTCTTTTCTCGCACATTGTGTCGCGGTTTTTCTTGCTAAGAGGATTGGAATACAAAGATAAGCTAGTAAAACGGAGCCCGCCACCGTTAGTATTTTTTTTACAGAATCTGTAAACTCTTCATAACCACTAGCTTGAGATTCTAAGCCCTTTTGAACCAATTTATTGACATCTCCGTGGGTCAAAGCATCTACGGTTTCTTTAAGATCCTCATTCTCGGTCATCATCTGAGCGGTCTTACCACCAGCATAACCTACACCGGCGCCAACAGCACCACCCGCTGGCCCAAGAACCGCACCACTAGCCCCTCCGGCTACTGAGCCCATGACTGGGTACCAGGATGAAGCTTTACACCCCATAACCAAAAGCAGCATTGCCGCTATTAGTAATATATCTAAAACTAAGACTATATAACCCCGATCGCTCATTTTAAGGTGCTTTAGTTTTATAAGCGTGACCGCTTGGCAAGTTTGCTGCGAGTCCCCACTTATGAGCAAGATAACCTTCGATTTTTTGACGGTCGCTTGTCAAAGAAATTGCAGAAAGACCAATAATTTCACCGACTCCTCCAACCCAGCCACGATCTGAACTTTTTGTATTATAAAGAATTCCTCTTGTCTCGTTTCTGGCAGCAGAACTGGTAAAGCGGAGTAAGGTTGCCGGCATGGGTAATACAGCGAAGTTTGAAGTGGTTGCCCCATTTTTGAAAGTTCCACCGTCGTTAAATATACTAGTCGTTGACCACCAGTTACTTTTTCCCTTATCACCCATTATTCGGTATTGACCGACATTTCCCGGACCAGAGATCAGGGCGTTATAATTGTCAAATGTTGTGTCTAAGCCATCTTTGTAATAAGCAACCACAAAGATCTCCTGAAGAGAAGTGCTCGGCAGGTCCAGCCCGATCTGACCATTCTGGGAAGCACTCGAAATTGAGGATTTATTATTTAATAATGAATCTGATACTGTGTAAGTCGGCTTGCTTGATGATGTTGCTTGTGTGGCATGATTGCCATTTCCACTCTTGTCAGCCCATTGGCTTACAAAATTGGATGCGTCTTTTGTGATTGTGCTTAAATCACTAGAATCAAACCAAAATATTTTCGCTATATTGGCCGGCGTCCATGGTGGTACAGTTGGCGCAACATTACTTACAACAGTGCCCGCCTTATCTACGGGATCTGGGGTTCCGGGCAATTTATAACCGCGAGGTACGCCGCTAAATTTAAGTGGGGCAGGTCTTCCGGCAACCTTACTCACTATATTTTTACTGTAATAAGCGCTCATGCCTTTTTAACCTTAAACATTTCGGGACTATGCTTCTTAAGATTCTTCGATTCTATTTTGATGACTGCTTCCGCGAGAGCCATCGGCGATAAAGTCTCCAACGCGTTAACGACGGCCTTGAGAGCAATTGTCTCCTCGGGACTTGTTTCGCGGTCAAGCATTCTGGAGAGATAACGGCCTCTTTCTGTTTGAAACCTTTTCTCCAAATGCGTAAAAGCCTCGTCAACAGTGAGCCTTTTGACATCGGAAAGCTTGTCGAATAGAACAATATCGCTCATTAAGCTACCGAAGCGGCTCTGTTAGTTTTACCGATAACGCCGGTTGCTTTAGCGTAAGTCTTCCCGAGTGGGTGTGCGTACAGTCCGAAGTTATTACCTAATTGGCGTTTACCACCAACTTTTATATTTGCTATCTTGTATCTAGCATTGGTGCGTTTTTGTTTAAAAGCATTTGGTACTTTTGAGTGATTGTATTTATTTGCCATGATAGTTATCCTGTCTGTTGTTGATATTGATTTTCGCCTTGAGGGTTGCTGTTACCCATCCCCTGGACTTGTGCGTTGATTTGATCACCCGCTTCTGGGGCTTGCCCAGCTCCTCCTCCTGTGCCCTGTGCATCCGCCATGAGTTTCATAATCTCAGCTTCGCTTTTAGGGTCAGGTGGTGCGGCTTCTGGTAAAAGTTCTTCGGTATTTTCGTAACCAAGGGCGTCTAAAATGCGCTTAAACATTGGGCGGCTGAATGGTCGAATTTCGGGTGGATGCTGTAAAAATCTTTCCTGAACCTGAAGAGCAAGGTTGGCTTTTTCGATAGCCCGCTGTCCTTGGTCCTGTGAAAGGATGACCTTACAATTCATCTCAAGATCCGAAATCATCTCGGGAGTCATCTCCGCAAAAGCGGCCACATCCCCTTCCATGTATTCGTAGACCTCAGCTTCGTCCATAGTTGCCATTGCAACTTTTATTAATTTTGCAAGGTGCTCTTCAAACCCTCTTACGATTCTACGCATCCACCTTCGCCCTATTTTAGAAGCTTCGTTTAAAGTTGCCTCAACTCCCGTTGCAGTATTAGCGGGCGATAAAGCTTGGTAATCTCCTTGTGCCATATTACTAACCCCAAGCCAAAGTTGAACCATGCCGAATACAAAATCGATTAACTCCTGGGTCTTGTTATCTAAATTAGGTAAAGCCGAGAACGAAAGAAAATCGTCCATGCTGTATTGGTCTTTAAGTTGAAATAACTTACCCGCGTGGAGCTCGACATCTTCGGGTTCGTCTTCTACTGCCTGAGGGTTTACACCTATAATAGGATTAGCGGACAACTCGTTACGATAGCTTTCGCTATTAAACTGTTTATCGATGTACTCTTGGTATGTTCTTATTTTTTCAGGAAGACTCGGACCCCACCATTTATTATTCATCTTACCGATCGCTACGGTTACATAAGGTGGTTTATTGTCGGGGGTGAGCTTAGCTGTGTACTCGTAAAAAATAGCTTTTTTAATTTCAGTATCTATAAATACGCAGAAATCTTGAGGCTGCCCCGTTCCTAGTATATCTTTTGAAATCCAACATTCAACTACGGGAACCATAGGAATCTTTTCTTTTTCCCAAGTTTTACTGTCCTTAGAATCTTCGTTCTTTTTACTTTTTGTTCTAGGGTTAGAGTCCTTCTTTACAGCCTCTTCGTAGTCGGAAAAAGAAAACCACTCACGCTCAAAAAATATATCGCGGCACCAATTTAAATCTTTATCGTAAAGCTCGCCAATGAAGTCGGCATACTCTAGGTGCTCTACTGAACTTGGGGCCAAGAACCTGTCCGAATCAACGACCACCGACCTAGGACCTTTGTACTTAATTTGCTCGGTCGGCACACCTTCGGGGTATGGTTTAAATTCGTGCTTTCCAGGAGTTACGGTGAACGAAGGGTCTGCTTCGAGTCGTGTCTCGGTTTCGCCGGTTTCTGGGTTAACCTCGGGAAACATTGGTGCGTCTCCTTCTATAACAGGCCCTTGCTCAAGAAGTTCTACAAACTCTTGAGTCTCATTATCAAACAGAGCGCTTCTTTCTAAATCGTACCATACAGATTTACGCTCTTCGTAAACGGACTTAAAAATAGCTGCTCTTTGTAAGAATATATGAAGAAAACTTTCTTCTAATCTTTCTCGGATCCTACCTTTGTCTTCCAATTTCCAATGGAAGTACCTATTAAAAGATTCGGCGGAAACCGTATCGGAAACACCTTGTGGTTTAAATTCGAAATAAGGACTTGTCCCTGTTATCTCATCTTCAGCTCTAGCTAAAAAATGGTCTACGACTAAACTAGTTAAAGGAACGGAGACATTTGATTGAGCGAAGATACTGTCAATAGCGTCCCTATCCTTGCGGTCATTTTGATAAACAGACCAAGAGTGTAAGTCACTACTTATACGCGCGGAGTTGTCTTCTTTTAAGCTTTCAACTCGCTCAAGTGCGTACTCCACGAGTTTTTCTTCCTGTTCACGACTTAGTACTAAATTTGTATTCTTCACGATATCATTTGTTATACGTCAATTCCCATCTTCCTTGCTTTGTACAATACTTTAAGCCAAGCAGCCACCCGTTGCTTTTCTAATTTCTCTACCTTATCAAGCTTTTGCGATTCTGACAACTGAGATGCATTAACTTTATCTACAAGTCTCTGAATTGCTTTTCTTTTTGTATCGGCGGCGTCTACCATAGGTTTTATTTGTAATAAATCCCTATTACCAGATATAGCTTCTTTTGATTCTTTGATGTTTTTACCGGATTTAAGATTTTTAACATACTCGTTAGCGTTGTCGGTTCTTTTCTTTAAATTGTAAAACCTTTTAGAAGTCATGTATGACGAGTAACCTTCTCTAAAAAACCTTCGGGAAACGGGTACTTCTGCCCAATTCATGTCTAGGTTCCCGTTAATACCGCTGTACGCTCCTGATACTAATCTTGAAAAAGTTGCACCTGGCCCACCCGTGTACCCTTCAAATATATGTTCAAGATCACTACCTGACAACGCCCAGCTCCAATCTTCCATTGGGTTTACAACCTCGTCAGACCCGAACATCCTTTTCATAGACCCCGGAGTAATTTCATCTCCACCGAGCCACCCATTCATTTTCTTAGAAAAATCTACAAAAAATTCTTTTGTATTTTTACTACTTCTAAAAGCGGCTGGGGTTTCTTCAAATTGACGATTGGGTTTCGTAATCGGGGCTCCGTAAAAAGTTTCATTTTGAGCGACTTGATAAAGAGGAGCAATAAACCCGGGCATTAAAGTTCCACCAAGTGGGTTAAATGTGGAGTAGATATTTGACATGGCGTTTGTGCCGTTCGAAATAATACCCGACCCACCCATAGAAGAGCCCATGCTTTGAGCCGCTACATTAGCCGCTTTTTGGCCCATCATCCAAAATAAATTATAACCCCAAGGAAGAGGGATGCGGACATTGTAATCAGTACCGGGGAAGAACATTGTTAAATTAGTATCTCTTTCGAAGTCGCCTAATCTGTCGTAGTGGTTGCCTTCGTTCTCCCCGTCTTCATCTTCATCGTGTTGGGTCAACATTCTTTGAAGCAAGCCCCAAGTAAAAGAGAAAGCCATTATCCCGGTAATTAACTTAGCGGCCGCCACCCTATCCCGGCCCACCATTGATTTAATCATTCGGAGATTACCCTGAACGCCTGCGTTGAAGAATAGGAATAACGAACCGATTCCGGAACTGAGAGTTCCTTTTCTGTTAAAGTCCACAGATATATTTCTACCCGCCATGACCGCTTGCTGAACGGTAAAACCTTTTTTAAGTAAATGTTTTGCAACTAGTAAACGCATGGCATTTTCAACACCCGCATTCATCGCCTCAACAGTTTTTACTATATTGCTTTCGAGAAGCTTCATTTTGGCCTTAGAGAACTTACCTCTTTTGGAAAGTATTCCTATGTCTTCTTTTACGGCTTCCATGTACTGCGTAACTTCATCTTGGCTAGTAAACGCGGTACGCATACCATTAGCTTCGAAGAACCTGAACCAACCCTCCCAGTCATTATCTCCAATTTTAAGAGCCTCCTCTAAGGGCATGTTTTTATACTTCGCTGACCTTGGTCCTTGCTCCATTTCCCGCTCTACTTTGTAAATAGCTTTTACCGCTCTTCCGTAGTTTTTGGGATTTATTAAATCTTTAAATATTGTTTTCTTTTCATCCTCGGTAACATTTATCATACCGGTTATCGCATCCTTAACGGCATTTGATAAAAGGAAATCCGGGTTAAACGAAGTATACATCTGTGCCAAGAACCTGGTAGGTATCTGAATGGCTCTGAACAAAGGATTGCTGGGCTGGTAATTTAAATTACTTAACTCAGAGGTGAGGCGGGCTCCTCTTGATGTAAGAGTCTTACCGTCTCCTTTTTTACCATCTTTTAGTTTAAATTTAACGAACTGAAGTTCACCTCCGTTTTTAACCAAGAACAAGGATGGGTCATTTGCTATGTTAATAGGTATTTCGCCTTTCCTTATAACGATACGCTCTTTGCCGTTAACTACTTTTGTCTTTAGTTTTAAGCCGGTCTGAGTCGGCATCTTACCGTCTTCGTGTTCCTCTAATACATCGAAAAATTCATTGAACTCGTTAAAGACAATCTGTCTTTTTCTTTTATCGTTCATTAAACCTTCAATGCCGTTGTTTTTAGCAACCTCGCTAAAACGCTCAGACCACTCGATTTTCTCTCCGAGGTTGTCTTTGTTTTTATGCATCTCGAGGAAAAGCTCATACCACTCGCGGATTCTTTGACCGGGTGCAATCTTAGCTCCTCTCATAACCATTGCATCGTGAGCAAGAAAAGCGTGGGCTAGTGCGGATTCGGGATTAGGTTTATCTACCCCCGTCCGGCGACCCATGACCCTTTTACCAACATCGTTGTTTCTTTTAGACTGCCAACCAGAGCTACCGCCACTTTTACCGGTTACCAGTTGTTCCAATGATTCCTGTTCTTCGTAATGGAATTCATTGTCCTCAAACCCTTGCATAGGTGAGTAATGGTAGCCTTCGGGCATGCTCCCCTTTTCCTCGTTTCGCTGATATTTAAAACTTTCTGAGTTAAAAGTCTTTCTTATTATTTTAGCGTTTTCTTTGTACTGATCGTCCTTCTTATCTAACCCAAGAGCGTTGAAAACGACATCAACCAAACCTTCGGCTGAGTTAGCTCGGCTCTTTGCGGTAATTAGTTTAAACGCTTCGTCTTGTTTTATCTGACCGGTTTCGAGAGCTACCTTTATAGTTGTAGCATTCATCTTAGCCCACAGACCCATGATGTCATTTTTGTCTTTAAGAAGCTTCATCATTTGAGGGTCTTTTTTGGAACTCTCAACTAATAAAGCTGCTTCTCTGTCTGAGAAACCAGAAGGTGCAAATTCCCCATCTTTATTATGATAGTTTGTGAAGCTGTATGATTCGAAATCTTTTTCAAGCTGCTTAATTTCGGATTTATATTTACTAATACTTTCCTTAAGCTCTTTTTTTGTAGTATCGGTAATCGATTCAGCGCCTAAAGAACTTTCGTGATCGTTTATTTTCTTCTGCCTATCGGCTATACTCGACATCACATCACTCTGGGCTTCCATAAGAAGTCCTCTTACGTGCCTATTAAAAGTACCGGCTGCTAATGCTTGCACGTACTTACCGAATACTCTGTCAGTAACGCCGTACTTTTTAAGTGCTTCTACTATTGGCTCACGGAATCTTGAATTAAATTCTCTTGATGCAATCTTTACCTTTGCGTAGGTGGGTAGGACGACCCCCATCATATCGAAGAAGTCTCTCGCTTCAGTCCCGTACTTAAGGTTTAAATCTTTTTGTAATTTAACCGCTATATCTTCTAGAGTAGCGTGTTGGTTAAATATAGTAACGCGAATCTTATAACGCATCTCCTCAGGTAGTAAATTAAACCCACCTTTTGCGGATGCTAAGAAAGAAGCTGCCATCCTTTCGGAAAGTAAAGCGGGCATTTCTGAAACGAGTGTGATCTCGGATCCGAGGGTTATTGATCTGTCGTCGCCGTACTTAGGGTCGAGGGCTTCATTCTTTTCTTGAGCCTTAGCTTTTTCACGCTTTGCTTTATTTTCCTTTGCACTCTTGGCCTTGTCTTCGACTCCCTCTTTTCGACTATCAATTAAAGCTTGGAGCTTTGCAGCCGCCTCGCCGTCAGACTCCGCGTTATTAACTTGGTCTGGGCTAAGTATTGATTTTGCCATGTCCCTCACCTGTTTAGGGGTAAAGGTGCCTTTGTGAAATTTGTTTTTAAGCAAGCCCGATTGGAATTTATCTTTTTTGAGCAAGCTGGCTAAATTCTTATCTTTAGCCATGTCAGCATCGGACATATCTAAATACTTCCGAATATTTTTATAGAGAGGCCCTAAGTTTGAAATTACTCCGGCTTTTTTCCAATTCTTTTTTGTGCTCCCTTTAGTGAGAGGATCCATCATTGCATCGGCTAATTCATTAGACTCAATTTGACTCATGAACTCCCCATCCGCTTCTTCGGTTGACACATTTTCAACTTCGGCAGCGGGGCCTAAGTCTTCTACACTTCTTGATTCGGGGCTGTCTAGATCTTCTACACCGGGCTTACTCTCAACAACATTTTCACTAGCCCCTTCGGTTGCAATCTTATCGCCGAATTTCTCTTCCATACCCCCCATTTCGGCAACGCGTTTTCTTATAAACTGAGCAAAATAAGCAAAGGCGAATTGTTTTTCGGCGTTTCTTTTTTGTTGTGTATATCTCGAATCTTTATCAATCGTCGTATCTTCGGGACCGCCAAACAGCTCTACAAATTTAAACCACTCTTTATCTGTAAGCTCTCTTGATGGTTTTATGATATCGACCAACGCTCTTGCTTGATTAACATCAGTTGTAGCAAACATGTCCGTCAAAACCTTACCTTCGGCGGCTTTTCTTAACGCTTCTATTTTCTTCGGGTTTTCTTCGGCGTATTGCTCCCAAAGTTTTTTGTACTCGGCAAAACTGTCTATACTAGTGTCTTTTGGTGGCTTACCCTTGCCTTCTTTAATACTCGCGTGGCCTTTTACATTTACTTGGTAATGGTGCTCAATAGACTTTCCGTCTGAAAGCTTTGCGTTAAAAGCACTAAAAGACTTACCTAACTTAGTCGGTGCTTTAGAGGAAACTTCAAAACCATTGTCATGTTTCTTGGCCCATCTTGCGCCGCCATCTCTATACTCTCCGAATAGTTCAATGGCTCTTTTATAAAGCTCGGCTGGGGTTATACCCGCGTCAACAACACCTTTTTTACCCTTAGTAATCTTCCCGTACTCGCTAACCATTTTTGATAGTATCGAGGAATAAAATAACATCCCAGAACCCGGGCCGCCTTCGGTTACCCTGCCCTGTTTATTGGTATCAGGTAAAGATATTAAATTATCAATACCGTTTTTTTCTATAATATTAGCGAGGACTCTTGGAGTAAGAATAGTCCTGTTTGCATGGCGTTGGTCTGCTTCGACTCTGGACAGAGAGGCGTCAAGTTCACGGATTTCGGGGTGGCTTACTATAACGGTATCTTTCGGAATTAAACCGCGCTCTTTAAGTTTTTCCGCTATTAGTTTAACCCAATCATAACTAGCCTCCATGCCAATCCCATTAATGAATAAATCCTGCCAAGTCCCTTCTTCGGGTTTGGGGGTGGCCAAGTCTGAATCTTCCACGGTAAACTCATCCGGTGTGAATTTTTCTTTACGGACGGATTTAGATGAAATTGTAGATTTACCACTTCCGCCTTCGTTTTCAGTCCCTACTACATCGGGGGACATAGACTTACCGAGGCCTTCTATTTCCGCAAAATCTTTATCAAGAGCTTTTGCTTGGTCTTCGGTTGGTGTAATAACCGGCCGGCCATCTTCAAAGCGTTTTGCTACTTTAGTTGCGTCTCCGGATTGAACATCGATGCCAGCACGGAAAACATCGACCAAGCCGAAGAATTCATTGTTCGGATCGGTGAACAAGGTAGTAAGCTCCGTCCTGATTTGATCTTTAGTCATGCCGAACTGATCTTCTGCATTCATAAGGTCGATCAAGACAAGGTCCGCCGCTCTTAAATCGTCTTTTGATTTTTGCCTACTTTTTTCATCAGCTCGTATTCTGCTGTAAAGTCCGCGAAGAAAGTTAATAGTATTACCTTCTTCATCTATCTTAAAAGTTGTTTGCTCGTACGACTCCGCCCTACCCCCGCTCGCTTTGTTTTCTTTTTCTAATTTTTCTTCAACTGGGTCGAAGTTTGATTTTAAATTCTTCTGCATCGATGCGACTCTTCTCTTGGAAGTAGTCCTTGCCGGAGCCAACGCCCCAAGCACCATCGTACCAATCATTCTTGCATCATCGTAGCTAACTTTAGAAGTATCAGTGTCCTTTCCGTACAATGTCTCAAGTAGGCCGTAATCAACATCACCCTTAGACATAGCTCGGAATAAACGATAAGCATTCCTAGCGGGTATACCTTCTTTGGCTTTGTTGTTCCAGTCGCCGGACATTGCGGTTAAAGCTGTCTTTGATTTCCCGCGAAGAGCTTGACCTATTGATAAATATTGACGGGTAATTGGAGACAATGGATCTCTGAAATTTTCTCGGGAAACCTTACCTCCCCTATTGTCCGCTACACTAAAATCGTTAAGTCTCCCTGGGATAGCTGACGCTGGTACTTCGTGCCAGGGTAAATCGCGACGAGCTTGGTCTTCGGTGACTGCCTTTAAAGAATATTTATAAGCGTATACTTTCCCGTCTTTAAGAAGCTCTTTCTTTCCTAAGATCTCCCATCCATATCTTCCTTTAACGGGGGTAAATTCTTTATCGCCATACCAAATACCTCCTTCTTTTTGACGCTTACCTTTTACATTAATAATGTCGCCTTCTTCACCTAAGTTATTCGTAAATGAAATTTGAACACTCTTCTCAGTCTTTCCATTTAATGCGGCAGCACCAGGTATACTAACATCGTGAACTCCGTAAGGGACTAAAACTCCTTCTACAACTGGTGCTTGTTCAGATAGCTCGGGTAAATTGTTATCGAAATAATTTTCTATTTTAGAATTTAATTTCTTTATTTGATCGGGGGTCAATGTTTTCGCTTCCAGACCATCGAAAATATCTTCAAATTCGGAGAAACCTAAAGCTTCGAATATATTAGAATCCGGGTCTAGTCCTGGAAACAACAGCTCCCTTAGTATGTCTAATGGGTCTACTGATACTTTTTTTAACAAACTTCGTTTAACTTCGGAAAGTTTACGGCTCTTCCCATTGATCTTCATATTCATGAGATCATCTTTTGTAAGAGACTGGATTTGCTCCGTTTTTCTTTTTATTATACTTTTTTTCGCTTTGGAAATCCTGCCCGCCATCTCCTTATTATTAAGCCTAGAAAGTTCGGAAATGCTATCTTGAACATCTTTTACTGAATCAGGTGCATCTCTGTCTTTTTTACTTTCGACAGCCTGTTCTTTTCTTTTCTCACTTTTTGCTTCTAGCTTTTTTAAAGTAGACTCCTTTATCGGCTTAGGGTCTTCAAAAAGTTTTTTAGGAGTAACTTTTGATTTAGCTACTTCCTTAGGTTTGTCCGCTTCTTTTTCTTGCTTACTTACGGTAGGTTTAACTTCATCGAGATTATCCTTTTTAGCGATGGGGTCTCTCGCGATGTTAGGCTTACCCGACTTGTTCTTAGTAGGAACGGGTTTAGGTTTAACGACTTCTACTTTAGCAGGCTTAGGCTTAGTGGCTTCGCCGGCTTTTTCGATTATGTTATCTACCTTTTGCTTTGCTATTGAGAACTCGTCCTTAGGCCCAGTTCCAAGTCCTTCGGGGATTGGCTTACCTCCTTTTGAAACGGGTACTTCTTTGATATTTTTAGATCTAGCTTCTAATCCTTTTAGCTCGTTTTCAAGAGGAGCTATTGCCTTTTTCTGGTCTTCGGCGGTTTCAAAACGGGGCTGTTCTACCCATCTAGGACCGGTTTTTTCACTAGAATCCCAAACCTTATTAGGAGTTTTGAGTTCCGCAATGGTGTCTTTGATCTCTTTTATTCTGCTCTCTACTCGGCTTCTTTCTTTAGGTACTCCTTTTAAATCAATTGGACCGCCATCTCCGGCTTTTTTAATTATGTTGAGCGGCTCACCGGCGCTAGTTTTTATAGTTTTACTGCCCAGTTCTTCGACATCAGTTTCCGCCGCTCCTTTGGACAACGCGGTTCTTGCCGCCGCTCCAACTTTACCTCCGGTCTTACTTTTCTCGGGAGATAGCGTTGTTACTTTCTTTAGGTTGCCTCCGCCTTCTTGAGTCTCGGTAGCTACGGGTTTAGAGATGTTAGATCCTTTATAAAGTTTTTGTTGAACTTCGGGATCAGAAAGGTCGACGGTTGCTGTAGGGTCACCACCACCGGCAAGAGTTTTATCTCTCCTAACCGCCCCACCTCTTTTAAATTTATTAGGTAAACTCTTCCAGTTTTTGTAACCCAAAATCCTAGCCCACACATCTCTAGTATTCTGATCCCAATTAGCCATATTAGCTAAGTTCACTTCAAACGGATTCACCGTCGTACCAGCGGCCTGTGACCCATCTTCAGCGACAAATGCGGCTCTGTTATTTTGTAAAGTATTTGGATCAAAACCGAGTTGCGCAAGTAGCGCTAATCTAACGGCTCCGTCAGCATCAGACTCGGGTGAGGGTGGGAAAAACTGCTCAACGCTTTCGTCACCAGTGATGTACTTCATCATAGCCCTAACGGCTTTTTTGACATTTGAGTCTACCTTTGTACCTCCGGCTAAACCACTCTCAATTGCAAGAGCTGCTCCTACTTGGGAGGTGAACCACTCGGCGTGCTTAACTAAATCTGAAGTAGTGTCAAAGGTACTGTTTACGGTATTAAGCTCACTAGTTGAAAGATCTTCGAGGCTAAGTACTTGCCTACCTAGCTTGTACTGAGCCCATGATAGTTTCTTTGCGTCGTCGTCTCCGTGATACTTGCCGTACATGTCCGACACCATTTCGGGTGTGAAGAACATATCTTGGATATAGTGACCACCTTCGTGAAGAAGTACGAAAGGAGTACTATCTTCCCTGCCGGCTAAGGCTTTTTTGTTAAGAAATATTGTACCGTTGTTATAAGCACCACGGGTAGTTGAACCGGAGAAAGGAGTCCTATCTGCAACCACAACTCCGAGGTTTCCAATTTTACCTGAAGCCTGGGCAAACCCTACAAGTTTGCTTACGAGGAAACCGGTAGGAGAATTAAGATCCATACCAGTCTGTTCGACTACATAATTAAGATAATCTTGAGCTGTATTAAACCTCCTCCTTTCGTAACGAAAACCCGCCTGGTCTACTTGCTCTACATACCCGTCGGCGGTTTGTTCTTTGTTTAAAATATTAGCTTCTGTACCCGTGAGATCTTCGAGTGCGTAACCCCCTCTGAATTTAGAAAGGGCATAGTTTGTTGCAAAACCCCAACCTCCCGGCCCGAGAGCTTCGATACCCATTTCGGCCGCAATTGCATCCCAGTCTATTTCTTCGCCTGGGTCTAAAGTAAGAAGTTGACCAACCGCTTCACCTGTACCACCTAAGCCACCTTGTACGGCGAGCTCTGCACCCATGGCGAGTGATTGGCGTGCTGAGCTGACTTGGATTCCGGCGTCTAACTCTTGCCTAAATGCTTTTACTCCATTTGGTAGTTTTTTCAACGACGATGGGTTTTTTACTAACCTCATCGTTTTACCCGCTATACCGGCGGCAATAATATCAAAAAAAGCAACACCTCCCGCTTTTTTAGTAGCCTTCTCTCTAACTTCCGCCATTAATGTGGGGTTGTTGAAAGCCGCCATAAACACGTTAGGGTTGTGCCAATCGACGCCAGCTTTTTCCATTTCGGAAAGAAACTCCCCGACATACTCCATTACAAATGAAGAAACACCGGCATTTAGTCTTAAACCCCAAGCGGCCCCCGTTCCAGCTCCTGCTAAAGTACCAGCTCCCGGGGTTATTACGGTACCTGCCAAAGCCCCCGTTCCCGTTGTAATCGCTAGAGTTCGTGGAGCTTCTGTAAAATATGTGTTAAAGAAACCGGTCAAAGTTTCAGTAACCATTTCGGGTATTGCAAGACCGTGCTTAAATATATTACCAAACGCGTCTAGTAAATTATCGGAAGAAGATTGCTTATACGATTTATAGGTTTCAGATGTCTCGAGATTCTGCATCTCGGTCATGATGTCTATTAATTTTTTGGCGTCGGTTTGAGTAAACTCACTATACCCGGCAAGTTTTAAAGTAAAATCACTTGCGTCTTCGAGTAAATCACCAGCTCGGTAGGCGTTATACAAATTGCCGTACCAACTATTTGACCTCCCTCTTTTTTCTATTTCCTCCCCAAATCCACCCTGTATTGCTGCGTTAAAAGCGGCACTAAAGTTCTTTTCGGCTAGCTCTATTTCTCGTTTTGCTTCTTCTGCTCCTTTTTGTTTTACATTTGCGGCGTGAAATACTTTTGCCCTTTCTAAAGCGACATGAGCCTTTCCAACATTTTCGACTAAAGAAGCCGCAATTATACGATCTTCTCCGCCGAGATTTTCAATAGCTTCGTTAATATCGGTTCCTTTATAAGAACCAAACCCGGCTTTTTTAATTCGGTCTAAGTTAATTGCTTCCTTTTCAGCAGCACTTATGTAAATAGAACGATTAGCAATCTCACCTAAAACGGAATACATCATTCCGTGTTTTTTAAGCTTAGTGGCGGTATCTAATTCTTTTAGATCTTTTTGAAGCCCACTTAGTCCGTACTTTTCTACCGCACCTAATCTTTTGCCCTGCCTATCCTGATCTTTTTTGGAGTAGTAATCGCCTTCATCAAGATTTAACCTGGGGTCAACTTTGTCGGGGTTTATTAAATCGCCGGTAAGACTGTACTGAGGCTTTTCAAATTTCTGTTTATCAAGCAAAGAGTTTATCTGGGACGGGGTAAGAGTTTTATCCGGGTTTTCTTCTTTCCAAGTACCTGCCGCCCTTCTTGCATTTTCGGGGAGACTCATAAGAGCTTCCTTCATTGCTTTTTTACGGGCTTCCGCACTATTAAAAGCATTTTGGGACTGATGGTAGTCCTTAAGCATTCTTGCGTGCTTTTGCTTAATAAGGTCGTATTTTCTTTTACCTTTCAGCATACGAGAAGCGCGACCTAATTGCTCGTCTTCTCCAAACCAAGAAGTATCCCCTTCGTCTACTCTTTTTTGAAAACCGTCATACCGGGAGTCTATGTCTTTAAAAAACCCGTCAATAGATTCGGGTTTCTTTAGGTCTAGTTCGGGAGTTTCTAGGAATCCTTCGCTAAACTGTTCCTGCCAAAAAGGAGCGACGGTGTTTTCATAAAAATCATTAAGAGCGTTTGTCTTAGTGCCCGCTATTTCTTTATAATTACTTACGTCGCTTGATAACGCGGATATATCTTTTTTAAAAGTATTAATATCCTTATAAGCCTGAGCAAGGTTAGGGTCGGTTTCCTGTAAAGAAGGCTCTTCCGCGGGTGGGTCCCACGCGGGAGTTTGGCCTGAAGTTGATCTTTTTGATCTTACTTCTTCCATAGCCAACTCGGGGGTCCAATTGGCGGGTCGTTGGGTTGGTTCCGGTTTTGGTACTGGCCTTTCGAACCCCTCTAGTTTGAGAGGACGTTTTTTTGAATACGCCTCTCTTCCAAGATCTAAATCATCGAGAAGACCCATATTAATTTAGAATGAGTTGGTAAGGTGGTTGAGCCCTAATCTTCTGGCCTGCTCTCTTTTTGGTAGTTTATCTAGTTGAGACATGGCTACATCAGTGTGAGAACCTCCGGGGCCCATTTGAGGGGCGGGGAATTGAGGGGCCGGGTTGCGCATGTCGTTGTTTAATATTTCTTGTTTTTTGGCACCCATTATATCGCCTACAGATGGGACTCCTTCGGGGTACAGAAACTTTTCATGCGTTTGGGTTTGGCCTGGGTTTAAACCTTTACGCCAATCTTGATAAGCGTGTTGAGCATTAAGCGCATTGCCGTACCGAGGGTTACTGAAAAAGCGAGGGCCAGCACCCTTGGTTGATTCTAGTATGTCGTCGTTAACACGGTTTCTTATCATATCCTCTTCACCTAAACCTTGGGCTTGCATTCTATCCTTCCAACCCATACCCGAAAGTCTTTCTTGTTCGTTATATGCGTCTATTTCGGCTCTATTACCACTAAGAGGGTTAGGTTGAGTCGCCCTTTTGGATGTAGATAACACATATTGATTAACGTGATTATCTCTTTCCGCGGGATGCATTTTGGAAGCTTGCTGCCACTTTAATTGAAAATCTCTGCGGGCGTCTTCTATAGTTCTTCCCGCTGCTAACGCGTTCTCTTTAATAGCATTAAAGTACATTTCGGCCTGAGTCATAGGCCTAGCGTTGCTGGCAGCAGAACTACTAGACCTCTCTACCGGTGCGGGTTGAAAAGGAACTCTAGCTGGAGCGGGCTCTTCCATAGAGGCAGGGGCCGGGGCCGGGGCCGGGGCCGGGGCTGGGGCTGGAGCCGGAGCCGGAGCCGGAGCTGGAGCGGGCTCTTTTGGAGTCTCCCTGTGTGTAATATTTTGAACCGTTTCTAAATCTTGCTGACGAGTTGGAGGACTAGGGGGGTTAAATACGGGAGAGTTCTCTAAACCATCAGGGTATTTGCGATCGGTGGGAGATACGGGCGGTGGCACTGGGAGTTGGTCGATTGTGTCCAGTGAGAAATTACCACTTTGACCTGAGCCTGATTGAGGCTCGGGTTTTGGTTCTGGTGTTGGCGATACTGAACCCGGTCCGCGGCTTTCTTCTACTGAAAAAGCATTGGGGTCGTTAGTTTCATACCTTTCGGTAACCTCATCTGCGGGAGCGGGTGCGGGAGCGGGTGTTGGTGCCACCGAACCTGGTCCGCGGCTTTCTTCTACTGAAAAAGCATTGGGGTCATTAGTTTTATACCTTTCGGTAACCTCATCTACGGGAGCTGGAGCGGGCTCTTCCATTGAAGGAGCGGGTTGCTCAGGTGGGCCTGTTCTGCCTTTGTCGTAGTAAAAACCCTCATCATTAGCAGTGTCTTCGCCGTCGATGTACATGCCTTTATCGTTAGAAGTGTCTTCGCCATCGACTAACCCGCCGCGGGCTGGGCCTGTTCTGCCTGTAATACCTTCTCCGTTAAAGCCACTGCCGGGCGGGGGCTCTTCAAAGGGATCCTGGGGAGGGAGTTCTTGAATACGGGGAGGTGACTGCTCTATGCTGTCGGCGTAATCGGTTTCTCTGTCTAATGGCTGGCCTTTAGGTGTATTTTCCGCACCGATGTAAGGACCGCTTGGTGTTTCGGGAGCTGGCGGGTCTACTAAATTCTGAAGCCATGGCTTCATTTCTTCTTTTTTTATTCTATCTGCGCCAAAACCGTCCGACATCTTAGAAGGATCGAATCGCTCTTGTCTAATTTTTGCGGCGGCGGGTCTGTTAAAATCGGCGTAAGGGCCCATTGTCCCTTCTTCCACTGTTTCGCCTCCTGGGTTTTCTAAAGAATACTGCTTAAGCATTTCTCTATACTCGTCGGTATTTTTAAAAGCTACTGGGTCGAACCCATCAGTTTTAACTACATCATTACCCTTGACTACATTCTTTTTAAGTTCTCGGATAACTTGGGCATCCGCTCTTTTCGAAGGCCCGCCGTTTACTCTGTCAATTTCTTGAACTATATCTGCGGGAGCCCGGTAGGTTGGGTTGTTCGGGTCATTTTTGACATTATTTGGGTGGTATTTCCCGGCTTGGGAATCTCTTGTAAAAGCGGCAGAAGCTTTTGCTCTCTCTGCGTCGGTTGCGTTGTCCCACCAGCCGTAGCCAGCTTTTCCGTCGGCCCACGCACCGATGATCTTATTTTTTCTTCTGCTCTGCTCGTCGTCTTCGATTGCTTCTTTAAGTTTTTTACCGCGCCAATGTTCAATTGCGGCACGATCTCTAGCTCCAGCCATATCGGGTATGGAGCTGCCGGGGTTACCCTGACGAGGTTTACTAATGGGAAGATTGCCGACACCTTTTGATATTTTATCAATTTCATCTTGAGGCCCGGGTCTTGAAGGTCGGTCCATAGTGACGGGTTTGGGTTTGACCTCGGTGGGTTTTACGCCGGGTTTGTTTTCGGGTGCGGGTGCGGGTGCGGGTTTGGGTTTGTTTTCGGGTGCGGGGGTTGGGTTATCTATAGTCGCCTTATTCGGGTCAAAAGGCTCATTCATACCCTCTTCGAGAGGGGTATCTACGTAAATTTCTTCTATAGCGTCGTCGACCGATTCAGTCATCCCGGAATCTTTTGCCTCGCTGGCAACATGCAACTTCATTATTTCGGGGTATTGAGCCAGATCGCGGTTATAATACGCAATTTTATCTCTATTTTCTCTTAACCACTTTGAAGTTACTAAAGCTTCTGGCGACGGTACAAACCCACCCCCACCACCACTTGTTATTTTATACTTATAAACTTTGCCATCAATTACCTTAAGAGCCCAGTCGCCAACTTTTGCTTCTTTATCTGCCATTTGATTACCTTAATTTTAGTTGTTTACCTCCTCAACCGCTTGTATTCCGATAATGGAACCCTCATAAAACCGTCTGGGCATAGAAGCCCTGGGTTTTTCCTAAGCATCTTGTTCGTAATTTTTCTTTTCTTGTGCTTTCTAAATGTAGTAGCGGAATCGATATTGTACACGGCTAGCGCTGTTGCCATGACATGGTCGTCGTGATGCCCTGGTGCCGCTTCGGGTTTTCCTTTTTCATTTATAATAAATGTTTTTAACTCCTTTAGCACCCCTTCGTCTGGTATATCGATGTTCCTATCCATGATTTCGGAAGCTAAATGGTCGATTAATGTTTTTCTTGTTATTTTGTCTGTTTGCCACCCAAAGAACTTTTCGACCATCCCTGTTGAATTGTTAACTTTCCTTCGTTGATAGACATGGCAACCCGCTTCTAGTAGATATTTAATTATCGCTAACCCACTATTGTTGATTTCGGGGACTACGAAAGCCTTTCCGTACCAGGTTGCTGCCGCGACAATCTCCTCGGCGAGAACTCCGATCTCTACCCGAGAGTGGTGATGGGCAACTAACCTCGCTACGTGCCAGTCTCCGTGCCAATCTTCGTAAGGAGCTTTCCAAACTTGCACGCTATGATAGTCAGGGTCGGCTGCTAAACCTTGCATTTGCTGATCTTCACCAGTACAAGTGTCAACGCCTATGACATACTTCGAATCTTCTTCAGGTTGCTCGTAAACAACCCAAGACCCTGCCCTGTCTAAATTATAAGATACCGACTTATTTGGCTGTAAGCTTAGACTACCTACGGTTTTATCTTGTTTAGGAGCCGCATCTGCCATTTCCTTTAGTACTTCAATCTGAAAACGAGGGCGGGACGACATTAAGAAACATTCTTCGGGATCCGATGGATACTCCTGGCGGAACTTAGAGACATCGCCATTACATTTGTCCTGAAGAGTTCTCCTTCTCCAATGCATTTGCTCCCAGTTTACGTCGAAACGCTCGACTTCTGACTTCTCGTCATCGGTCATAGTGTCTTTGAAATCTTGAAGTTCAACTTCAGATTTGAAAGGTATTTCGGAATCTTCGAACTCCCACCAAGCGGCAAATATCTTAGCCCATTCATTGTCCTGCACCCATGTGTTATAAAACCAACCGGCTGGGCCATTCGGTGTAGAGTCGGCAACAACTAGTGAAACATTGTCTCCGTCGTACAGCGACTGTAGATAACCAAGAGCGGGGTCTTTTTGTCCCGTATTAGGCCAGAAAGCGACCTCAGTCATATTACCGACCTGGATAGTTCCGCTTCGACCTGCGTTTTTCGATCCGGCGGTTTCCTTTCCGTACGCACTTTTGGACCTTAGTTTCATTAAGTCTGCCAGATTGCCTCCATCCTCGAGATTTGTTCCGGTATCGTCCCACGGAAAGGCGTCGTTCTCGGCGTATCTCCGATAGATCTCGAAGACTTTGTCGCTCGTCCCCGCAATATCCCCCATCAGAGAGCCCGCCAGATTCTCGTGCTTCCTCATGTGGTGGTATGTCAGAGCTTGAGCGCATGTGCTCGCCCCCTTCTGACGGGGTTTTAGAATGATCATCTTGCACGGCTTTTTTTCTACTTGGCATTTTCTATAATGGTCGAACATACGCTTTTGTAGCGTATTCGCTTTAGGTTTAATATCTTTGCCCCTCTTATCCTTAATGACGGCAAATGTTGAGAACCAGACCTCGGGGTCGATTCGGATTAAATTGGCTAACTGCTGTTCTTTGTCTGTCATTGCATCTGTTCCTCCATTAACTTAATTGCTTCTTTGCTAAGGGGGGTCTTGTCCCGATATTCGGGGTTGTTGTAAAGAAACTTACCAACTTTTGCGCCGTAGTGGATGGCGTATGCCTTATCTAAATTCTTAAGCGTGTCACTTAATGCGTTCCATTTCCAATCAAGAGGGACAAAGTCTAAGTCGGAATTATGGACGATGTTGTTTAGGATGTTTTGGTCTCCCCCATATGGGTTGCCCAATTTAAAAGGAAAGCTCTTTGGGGCTTTTTCCTCGTAAGATTTAAAGGCATCCTTTTGCCAATTTTCCCAAATCAATTTTCTTGCTTTTGGAGAAGAAGCCCAAACGCCTGAATTGAAGTGATTATACCAAGGGTACCCAAAGTGATCGGAGACATTACGGAAGACAAAAGCTCTTCTTAACGACGCCATAGGACGGTTCCACTCACCTAAGTAATCAATCGGATCGCGGTTTGCCATAAAATCGCCCTTTAACTCTTTTCGGATATCAGGGGCACCCTCCTGCATTATGATGTCGGCATCAAAGTGTACGATGTAATCATAATGCCTAAGCTCGGGCTTGCATAAATCCATCGCCCAGTAGAACCGCATTCTCTTATCGGCATCTTTTGGTAATTGCTCTGGGGTAAAGGTGGGTTTGGACTCAAAAGTGTAGTCGATGCCGTAATGATCTGAGTATGTTTTTAAACTACTGGTTGACTCTTCGATAAGTGCGTCGTGTTTCACTTTTAGACTGCCTGTTACGAAAACTTGATATATTAGCACTTTCATTAGAATGAGTACCCCCCTAGCTTGGCATCTTTAGCGAAAAGAGTACCTATTCTTTCCACTAGTTCGTCATCATAATAGTCTCGGTAATTAACTTTTACAGTAGCGTTTAAAACTTCTGGTTTGGGTAGTTTTGTGAATTTGCAGAAATCATTTAATCCATCCTCAAGGCGAAACCATTTTTTCTTTGATGAGCCATCTAGCCACGAACATTGATTATCTGACTGCGCCCACGCTCTCCCCGTGTTCTTGTCATACTCAAAGTCTATGCCGTGCTTGTCTACGAAAAACCCGCCGGGCATCCATGACCTTTTGAAGCCATCTAACGACAGGCGAGCGTGATCGAGCCTTGCCCACTCTTCCTCTATGTTGGCAACGGCATTCTTGATATTGTATAGATACATGGACAACGCCCTACTCCAAGGGTTTCGGCATATAGCCACGGGGGTCAAGGACTTGACCTCGTCGAACTGAGACCACCAGCTCCACTTGTTGTGGTGAAGAGAGTGACCTTTTTCTAGAAACTCGACGCCCAACGCCTTTCTTATTTTGGGGTTCCGTAAAGGTTTAACGAAAGATGTACCAGCGTTCTTTGGGACATGGACGAATGCCCAGTTGCCTTCTTTAGAGTAGATCATTATATATCTTTTTTAGTTCTGGGTTAAGACGCTCAACCATTTCTTCTTTGAGCAAATTATAACCCCTGGTTAAGCCTTTGTTGGCTTTTGAATAAGTTTCGGGAAAGGCGTGAAAATGAAAAGATTTGGCTTTAGGCCAATCTATACCCCAATCGTCTAATCTAAGAGTTCCCTTCTTCCATTTTTTAGCAAATCTCCAAAATCCAATATTGTGGTTCTTGTTAAAGACCCCCATGTCGAAATGCTCGAAAAACCAAATCATGCCCTGCTGCTCGTAGAATGCTGATCGGGTTAGGTATATTTCTTTCCAAACCTTCGCAAAATCACAATGCCTGGCAAACACATACCCGGCGTTAAATGCTCCGTATGTCTGATTATCAATAAGAGTATCCCCCGTGTGGTAATGGGGGGATATCATTCCATCGACATCAGTAAGAATATCTTCGTGAATTGGTTTGTTTAAGACAATATCCGCGTCTAAAAACAAAGTTTCGCCTTCTTCCTCCAATGCCCACTCCATAGCACCTATTTTAGTCCAAATTGCCCCCGCAGAGTGGAAATCGTTGTGGCTTTTGACGGATTCGGTTTCGTGGGCGGCTTTCTTTAAATCATCGGGGTTTGCGCTGGCTTTTAGATTTAACCATAAAAAACCCATCCTTTTAAGCTTGGTGTATACATAGTCGTCACAAACCACGTAAATCGGGCAGTTGTATAACATTCTGATCGAGTATATGAGAAAGGTAACCTCGCGAAGAGCTGACCCTGTTGCCATTACGGATACAGACTTCACAGTTTATAGTTAAGTACCCACTTGGCGCTTGGGTTAAACACATGTTTTTTATCTTCCTCGGATTTAATTACGGCTTGGGCGCGCCTTAGCGCAGCCTGTGCAGTATCGATAACCACCTTTAGGTCTTGGATTTTCATATCCTTCTCCATCATATCGGAGTTATAAGCGGTTATTTTGTCCATAACTATCTGTGTAAAGGATGGATTCCCGTGCCTGTGCGTCTGCTCATTCCGGGTTTGTAATTTTTAGGGAAAGTAGAAAGGGCGTAACTTCCACCAGATCTAGACGTAGGTGGAGGAGGAGGTGGTGGTGGCACCGGTGGTGGCGGCCGTAGATCTACTGTAGATTCTACTTCGTATTGATAAGACTTGGGAGATTTCCACAACTCTACGTAGTTAGGTTCAACTGGGTATTTAATTGAAGCATTAGTTCCAAATGCAGTTTCTTTTAATTTCCGAGGAACCTGGCTTCTTCGATACATATTTACCGGTGCTAGCGGTAAGTTTACCAGACTTCGTGTGAATGTTTTAAGCTTACTCATCATCCATGTCGCTCAGGTCGATGTCTGATTCAAAATCGACTGTGGTGTCGCAAAAGCGTTCTACTACTTCTATTGCAATTTGAGACATTTCGAGTTCATCCAGGTCGGATTCCTCCCACCAGCGGACAAATACATTGGATAATTCGTGCTCGAATTGCTCTTCGGCGGTTTTTATTTCTTCTTTGCTCATAAAGTTATGCGTTCTGTGATTTACGGCCTGTAAACATGCCCGCGGGTTTTTGGTCGTTTTTGCCTAGTCTTAGGGCTTCTTTGAAAAGTTCTACTGGAAAGTCTTCGGGATTATATCGGTAAGAGTCGCCCCAACCTGCATTGTCTTTATTCATCCAGTCTATAAACATATCATCGATATGTTTTTCAGGTATTGGTTTGCCTTCTTTTACAGCTGGGTGAGCTGAATCTAACCATTTTTGATTTGGGGGTTCGAAACCCTCTGCGTATCCGTTACTCCCGTGTACATACGCTCTTTTACGCTTAGCGGCCTCCGACATAATCTCATTTGGACTGTTTAACCAAGGACTACCAAAATCGAAATTACGCTCGTAACCTGAACCGCCTTGGTCCGAAGTTATGTGGTGCATAGCTTCGTGAATGTATGGGTATTCCGAATTACCATAAGGCTCGCTGGGATCGGTTGGTTCTTTCTCAAAAAGTCGAATTGTTGTATCCTCTATGTAGGGATTGTTTTTATCCGGACCGCCGTCTTCATCTAAATAGTAGCCTACTACTTGGCGGGGCGCATAATGAGCCTTTTCCGTAGTTTTCCGCGATTGAGATTTTGGATCGTGGTACTCGGTTCTAATTTTATCGCCACCTTTACCCCAATCGGGTGCTTTAAGAATCTTCTGAAAAGGTCGGTTTGGATCTTGTCCACGCTTGTGTGCCTGGTTCAATAAGTATTGCTCGACCTCTGCATCTCTGTTTGGGAACTCTTTTTGCACCGCATCGTCAAAATTCAGGTTTTCAACATAGTACGGCTCCATTGGTTCCCGTTTTCTGCGGTGATATTCCGGACCCCAACCAGTAAGATCGGTCTCAATAGGCTCTAATTGGATGGTATTACTCATACTAGGCTTCAAGGCTCCTATACTTTCCGCGTAGTCCATATTTTTTGCTATCTGGGCATCTCCTTCGGGATCTTCGGGGCGGTGTAAAGCCCACCATTTTTTTCCTTTTTGATTATCCATCGTTTTCAATCTCCATGGGGACTTTTTCCACTGTTTCGGAGTAAACATCGATAATATCGGCCAGTTGAGCGCCTGAATCTCGTAGTCTATCCATGATTTCGGCCGGTGTTGCGACGGTTGATGTTTCTTTGGTCATTGTAATGTCGTGTCTGGTCGCTGCTTTACCGAATCCGTACTCGAGAACCAGCTTTGCGGAGGTAATTCGGGTTCCGTGATCGGGCACTTCTTCGTAATCAACCCCTCTTTCGCCGTTTTCCTTACTTCTTCGAACAACGTGGGTCGCTTTCATCCCATTTCTGAGAACATTAACCGCATTCTCGAAGTCTCCATCGTCGACAAAACGGTGAATGTCTTCTTGTATGTATTTTGCTCCAGATTTTCGTGCCATATGGGTTCCCTAAATAAGTTAAATATCTATTTAAGGTACCCTACCCCGGTCGGGGGGTCTATCGGTTGTAAAATTCTGACCGGAAACAAAAAGCCTAAAGGTTACCTACTAACTTTATATATTAATCTCAAGTACGGGTGCGATGATAGTTGAGGTACCACGGGGGGTTGGGGTGTGTTTGAGGTCAGATCACGGGTGATAGTGTTCAACCGAGGTTCAATGTTGAAGTCAATGTTGATGTTGTGCCTGAGCATCAACGAGTTGCGTAACGGTGGGGTGCGGACTCATAGTCTGCATCGTAGCTCGAGCCGTCGTTTGCCCCCTATAACCCCAAGACCTTTTTCAAAAGGCTTTTGCTTAATGGGGAGGAATTCACCCTTGGCATTTGTAGGTCTGAGCTAGTTTCCTGCTAGGTCAGATCTACAAAAGTGGTAAAGCTGTCGGCATCAACCTACTTAGGTTGTTTGAGACACAAAACCCCCGAGCGAATAGCGAGGACATATCTACGAGCGAATAGCGAGGGGCGAAAGGA
>Ga0098048_1000249_pt1 | contig 27580 bp, 17 predicted proteins | sample 13_taG_FD_75052 | JGI IMG/M metagenome (GOLD analysis project Ga0098048, IMG submission 75052) | Marine viral communities from the Subarctic Pacific Ocean - 13_ETSP_OMZ_AT15268 metaG | ecosystem: Environmental > Aquatic > Marine > Oceanic | place: Pacific Ocean | collected 2015-01-16 | reverse complement strand
TGTTTTGATTTGCTCTCCGTCATAATATTCTTCCAACAAGTTTTCTCTGTCGTAGAAATCTGATTGTATAGTTTTGGAATCTGGGTTGTAGAGCCAAGCAAATAGTTTTGTTTTAGCTTCTTCGCGGCTAAGGTCTTGTTTAAAAATGTTTTTGATATTCCACTCATGGATATCCTCCTCTGGTTGTTCGTGGTTTTGTAATGCGAGCATCGTTCTTACTTCTGCTGCGTTAAAGTCAAGTTCTAGAAACACATCATTGTTTGGTCTGACATGTTTCTTAAGTTCTCTCTTGAGATTTAAGATTGGAAACGAGTTCTTCTTCGTTGTCATTCGTCCAGTTATCGTTCCGAAGATGTCATAGTTGACAAACGGAGTGGTTTCGCCGCATTGGTCGTAAAGGTGCTTTGCTTTCAAGTCATCTGCGGCATGACAGTAAACAGCAAACGAATTTAGATTTACTGGATGTCGTTTCAATTCCTTCACGGCTGCTTGTGTACGTTTTAGTAAAGTGTAGTGTTCTGGTTTCTCAACGTTTTCAAATACCCATTTGGTGATCTCACTCTTCGTGTCGAAGTAGTGTCGTAAGTGTTTCTGTGGGATGAGATCATAGAAGCAAACATTCTCGATGTCGATTTTCGATGTCCCAATCGCTCTGTAATGGCTCTTAAGGAGTCTGTTTGCATCAGCCCACCGTTGAGATAGGTGAGGTGGACAGGATTGGTCTAGCGACTTCCCAGCCATCAGCAATTGAGCATAATCAATGTCCATGCCGTAAAGGTGCTCTGAGTAACCCCAAGTCTTGGAAAGCCCGTTTGGAATCTTGTCCCAAATGAACTGACCATCAAAGTAGGTTCCTGCACAATCGAATTTATTGTCTAAAAGTTGAAAAAACATCTGCGGTGTCCTCCGGAATATGTTATAATGTATTGTAGTGGTTACTATAAGATAACATGTTGGAGGTGTGCTGTCAAGTTTTTTTAGTTCTTTTTGTAAAATAAGTTAGTGAGCCGTGTTTTTGGTTGTAAAATGCTTTGAACTGGTCTTCGATGTAGAGCATAGATTTTTCTTTATCGTGTTTTGCAATACTTTGTGCAGTCTGTGTGATTTGCTTTAGAGATGATGGTGATAGTGGTGAACCCTCAAAAAAGTTTTTCATATTTATATATATTAATACTAATGTATTATATTGTATATATACATGATATTTTATATTAGTAATATGTGCTATTGTATTGTTATTACATGATTTGTAATGTGTATTATATGGATTGTTATTAACATATGAGTTGTAAGAGTCTATTAATAGCTTCTCTAAGTGAATTAAATCAGTTAAGACTGTTTTGCTGTATTGTCTATTAAAAACTGATTGAACTGTTGGTAGTAGATATCTACCTCTATAGGTAGCAGTTACTGGAGAATCTAGATCGGAAGTCAAAACACCAGGATTGTTTTGATCGACTCTAAATCCGTATTGTTTTGCAATGTTTATGTAATAGTTAAATGCCGGAGAACTGAACATTTGCTGTTCTTTCAAGGCATCATTCGAAAAATCAAGCCCTGCAATATCCAAAGTCAATCCTGACTGGAACATGTTTGAGTTTTGAGATTTCATGTAGTCTGATAGGATTACTGTCTCAGTAATGTCAGAATGAACATAGTAGTCAACAAAGATCCTTGTGAAATCTTCAAAGTTATTAATATGACTCTTGTGTTTCATGATAAAGCCATCAAGAACTTTTCTCATCGCTGATTCCGAAGTTGTTTTAAATCCCGTGATTGGATTTTCGTAAGCCCTCTTGACTTTTAATGAAGACAAGATAGGATCATCTGTTGGGATTACTCCCATTCGACATGCCTTTGCAAAATGCTGCTCCATATCCATAAACTGATCGGTGACAAAATTCAGTGCACGATGAGAAGAGACATCTTGTCCGGCAACAGTTATCTCTTTTAGAAATTCTTCTTTAACAACAACAGGTTCTAGCAATCTATTGACGCGTCCATAAAAAGTTCTTTCGGCAAAGCCCATGTTGTAGACGTGTGGGTGATCGACATCAAATGCTTCGAGTCTATACTTCGCTCTTTCGAATGCTAACCTACTAGTTTTTAAGTTGTTTTTTCCATTAAATTTTGTCATTTTCTTTCGATCCTACTTAAATCATTGACCTCAAATGCTGGGCCATACTTGCCATTGACTACTTCTATAAACCAAACAGTACCATCAGAGTAAAATAATGCGAATCCATCCATAAACTTCATTTGTGTAGAAGTTCTGTTTCCAAATTCAGAAGTTGAATGAACCGTTCGAGACTCTACTATATATCTAGCCTCATAACTGTCTGTTCGAACTGGTTTGGCATCTAGAGTTTCTTGAGTAATCACTTCTTCATCAGTCACCGCTTCTTCCGTTGATGCCCCACCCTCATCAATACTTGGGGCTGTTGTTTCTGAGACAGAAGTGCCGTTGCCAGATTCTGCTTCTGGATCGCCAATCGGCTCTGTTGTAACTGCTGGCTGTTCTGACGTAGGAGGCTCTGATTGCGTCTCTGCAGCAGGTTCTTCAACTGGGGCAGGTGTTGCACCACTTGCTGCTGGGGAGCCTGCTGGGCTAGCCTCTGCTTCTTCTACGGAGCCAAATTGAACGCTGGAGATTGTTCTATTGCATGCTTCTTTGCTTTCTTTTTCTCCACCGTTACTAGTGTTGTCCCAGAATGGTTTGTAATCCTCGATGCTTGTTTGACCTTCGCTTCTTCTTTTCTCGAGATCGGAGTTTCCTGAGCCATCACCAGAGTAATACTGTTGTCCTTTGATGGTTGTTACAAACTTGCCTGGAGTTAAACTTGTTCTCACACTTAAGACTGTGTGATATCCTCCGATTCCCATTTTCCACGCAACAGATTTCTTCGATGGGTCATTTGGAACTCCAAACTCTGTTCCACCACCGAGACCATAAGGGTTGAAAAAGAACTCCATTCCTGGATAAAATACTGTGTTTCCGAACATCTCGACATTTGCAACGTAAACGTTCGATAGTTGCAAGATTCCGTCGATACCATTCTGAAAGAATCTCGCTTCTTTGAGATAAGTTTGACTTGTTTTTGACAAAGAAATCGTCTTCACCAAGCCTGACTTCTGACCAATCTGAACGTGAAACCTGCCCTGTTTAACGTCGTCTTCATAAGTTCCATTACCAGTGTATGAAAGAGTTGAGCCCATTGAGCTAAGGATAATGTAATTCCAATAACTTCCAGTATCCGATTTCTCAGACGGACTTCCTTTTAGTGGCAGCAGACCGCCTCTATATTCGTCAACATTTATAACCGGATTTCCATTATAAAATGAGTTGTGTGCAATATAATCAAGCGGATCTCCATCTTCACCATAGGCTGTAACTTGCCCTGTTTGGAAACGGAGTGCTCTATCCATCTTTTTGTTAACACAATTTTCAAGCAAAGATTTTCTTATTAGAGAGTTCGACAATTGTCTTACAAAGTTGAGAACTGGAAAAGTTTTTCTTGTGCTTTTTTGACTGATAACGTTGTCCACAAACCACCGAGAAAAAAAGTCAACCGAAATTGGCATCTGGTCAATTCCATAAACAGACCCTCCTGTTGCAGAAGATGCAAATGAATCAAACTCGAATGACCCGAGAACAATTCTGTTGTTACTCATCCCGTCTCTTGGATTATTATCTTCGTCATAAGCACAATCAAGTATTGTATAGAGAAGATCTCCAAAATAGAAAAACTGAATAAGAGAATCTTTTGTATCCATGAAGTCAAACCCGCTTGAATCCTCAGGCAATTCTTGACTTATTGCTTTTCCAAGATCAGTGTCTTCTCCGCTTTCCTCTTGATTGAATTGATCGAGACCGCACTTATTAAAATATCCATTATTTAGGAAAAATGTTCTATCCTCATCGCTAACTTTGGCATTGTAGACAACACCACGCTCTTCAAGTCGATTTAGGATTGATCTCAAAGACTTTTGAGCAATCGCTTCTTCTTGGGATTGGAGACTTATTTGAAGCTCTCTGATCTGCTCAACTGAGCACTCACCTATCAATAGTTCAGATGCTAGCTTCGTTGCATTCTCTTGTCTCTTTTGGATCAATTCCGGACTGGCGAGTGCATCTAGTCTAGGCATCTTCAAGAGAGACTCGAGGTAGGCCCTATATTCAATTGTAATCGTGACACTTCCGTCCTTGTTGAAAGAGATGTCGTGATCAACCATTGTTAGCATGAATGATTTGTTTTGGTGCTCGATTGCATCTTTCAAGTCCTTATCTGCAAAGTCTGGGACGTAATAGCCGAGGTCCGCTCTGATCCTGTAGAATGCTGCATCATAAGCTCTTTTGTTTGTGACGTCTTGGCCATATGATGTTGTACTATTTTTGTTTGGCTTTGGTTGAACAACAAGGTCTACATATCTATAGACGTCCGCCCCAGTGCCTCCTTTCGTTTTTCTATAACGAATAAAGTCTGTGAAGGTTTGAAAGAATAGTTTCAAGGTTGCTTTAATGTCATTACGAGCTTCTGCTGGGTTAGTCCCTGCGAACTCAATAGAGAACTCTTTTACGCCAACCCCACTCCCTTTATCAAAATCAGACCCCATAAATGTGGTAGCGGGTGATGTGTAGTCATCTCCTTGGACTTCTTTTCTATCTGTTTTGGAAGTTCTTTCGAATTCAAACTCAACCTCTTTCGTGTCCCCATCACCAGAGTCTAGGATCTTAAACAATCTTAACTTTGGAGTCAACGAGGACACTTGCCATGGCTCAAGTTCAAATAGTTTTTGTTGATGTTGAGATGAGATGAGTTTAGTAAGAATCGTTTCTTGATTTGGTTTGTCTCCTCCGGATTTAATAACATAAAATCTGCCATTATAAGCGACATCTGCATATCTTTGCTTTATCGTGGATTCATAATCATTACGAAGTTTCTTTATGTTCATCATGAGAGCACATTGTTTATAGAACTTTTGCATGTTCTTGACGGCGTTTTCATCAAGAGCTTCGATTTGAATTGTATCAGCATCGCCGCTCTTGAATCCATCAAGACCAGCTAGTTCAGCTTGTTGAAGTTCCTCATCTGTTAGAGGTTCGCTTTTGTCCCCATCTGCTCGATTTTCTACTATGTTTGCCACTTTTTTCATAAAAGCAACTCTTCGAGCAATTTCCTTATCTACTGCAATGTAGCCATAGATTCTTCTAGATAGATTTGTGTCAAAAACTTTATTATAAATCGATGAAATAGTTGTTTCATCAGTAGTAGCCGTCAATCCTTGACTAGCCCTAAAGACTTCCAAGATATATTCGAGATAAGCGCTAGATAGGTTTTTGTCGACAAGGCCTTCTGGTGTTTGATCTTTATTATCAGCAATCCATTCGATGCCACTACTGATCCATCCCAATCCATATCCAATCTCATCTAAAAGATCTGGATCAACTTCTTTCCAATATTTGAATTTGTAAGTTGTTAGGTCTGATGTTTCGCTAATTTCATCGAAGCTCTGCAAAGATTCCCTCAGCTTCTTTTCATCTTCATCTTTAGAATCGGTGTCCCCGATTACATCGACTGGCCATTGGATGGTATCTAGATTGAGCTTTTTAGCAGTAACCATATCGGGCGTTAAAACTTTTTGGTCTACTTTTTTTATGCCTTTTTGCAGCCTCTCGGGAACAATCTCCCAAACTTTTTTCGTTCCTTCAACCCCGTGTTGGAGAGAGAAGATCTTCACAACGGCGTCTTCAGCATTCACCGTTATCTGAATTTTTTCCAAGTTTCTAATTTGGTCTCTAACCTCAATCGAGACTCTCTTCTTTGCTTCGCTAAAGGGAGCAAAATTGATTGCTGTTCGAATTTGTGGGATTCTTCCTACGGCGAATCTTTTTAAGAACTTGCCATTCCCTAGGGACCTAATTGCATTTTGTGTGATGGCTTCAACAGCAGCCTTGGGGACATGCTGTTGCGCCTCAGCCAACATCCTCAGAGCATATGAGGCTATATATTTTGAGGTTCTAATTGATTTGTGTGTAAAGACATCTTCCCATAGTTCTAGAGGAATAAAAGACTCTGAATCTGCTGGGTTCTGATTGGCATAATTACTTACTTGCCTAATTATTTGCCACGCGGTTAGCTGAGCTTCTTGAATGTCACTATGGTTGCTTGATTCTTTAGTTTTTTCCACAACAGCTTTTGCGCCAAGCAAGAGTGTATAGAAGTGGTGATTTAACCTAGGTGATCCTTTGCCTTCTGGTCCACCATTGGTCCACTCGTCATTTTCTTTGAATCCTAATTCTTCAACACCCTCTATAAGGGCTAAGACACCCACGGCCAAGGCTGCACCTTTACCTGCACCGACTGCAACCCCTGGAAGAGCAGCCAATCCCCCAGTAACCACTCCACTCCCAAAGCCAACGACAGCACCACCAACGAGAGCACTACCGGCGATAAATGCCCCACTCCAAAACCCAACAACAGCGCCTGGTTTAAACTTTTCAATCCATAGATCTAGTTTTTTAATTGTTTCATCATAGTTAGGCACCGAAAACCTCCAATGCAATCGTCACATCTGTTGGGATCTTGATAATCTCCCCTGTTTCAAACAATGCGTCTGTTGGTTTATTATTCATTCTTGCAATGACCCACCATAATCGTGGATCTCCAAATTCTCTCGATGCCAATCTCCACATCCTATCTCCTTGTCTCCAAATATAATCTTTTGTAACAATTCTTTGTAACTGCTTCTCTGTTACTTTCTTAAATCTCGGAGTTGTGTACTGTTGAATCTCTTTGACTCCTCTATCTTCAAAGGTTTTTTCCCACTTTTCGTTTCGGTTTGTCCCTTTTCTTCTTGAATTATATCTTGACATGATTATCCTCCATCATATGGAAACTTCGTAGGATTACCACCGGCACTACTATTAAAAGCCAAATCTTGCTTATGTTGCGGTGTAAAGTCAATGCTAGCATTGTAGACTTTTGGAAAAAACATCCCTACAGAGGGTGTAAACATTCCCATATCCAAGACGGGATTGGCAGACCAACTTCCTATCCAGCCCAATAGTGGACCTCCATCTTCCTGAAGAAGGTTTCCAAACTGAATTGTTACTAGTGGGACCTTCGATAGCACTAATGCATTTTTGTTAGCACTTGCGTAGGAAGGGTAGAGCATCCTAGAAACAACATTGATCATTTCCATGTTTTGTTTGGCTTGATTTGCGTCACCGGCAACAATGTCGAAACCAACATTTATTTTTCTCTTTGTGGATTGAAATGTTCCGATTGGATCTTGACGACCATAGACTTGCTCTTCGCTCCAATTTGAAGAAAAGCTATTTGTAAATGTTGTGAGAAACGCTGGAAACTCTGCGCTCAAATCACCTTGTGCTGATGAAATTTTTAAAACAGCTTTTTTGCCGTTTGTGTATTGTTTAATAAAACTCATTTTAAACCACCCTCTCTCCGCCGGCTACTTCCCCAGCAACTTTCTCAGATATGTTTTCCACATATCCTTTGAATTCTTCACCGTCGACACTGAGAGTCATTTGCATTCCCTCAAAGAAGTTTTGAACTTTTGCTGTTACATTGGTTGTACTAGCGCTAACTTTCTTACCAGTTATTGAAGTTGCTGTCCCTGCAGTAAGTAGGGCCAAGTTCTCAATTGTGGAGCTTACTTTTACGTCTTGACCCAACTTATTAATTTCAGCAACCATGGCTGCTGTTCTCTCGACAACTGAATCATCCGTCCCCATTGACATTGCGACATCCGCCATTGCCTCCATGGATCTAGCTTTAAATCCTTCCATTTCAACTTCTGCTTCGCTTGTTGAGAACATAAGAGAGAACCCTTGGTTAACTAAGGCAAACCCCTCTAGGACAAAGTCAAAGAAGACCTTGAAAGCATAAACAACGACACCAACCGCAGCGACTACGGCAATGGCGAGAAGCGCTACTGCTCCAATAGCCAATGCAATAGATCCAACAATACCAACTACCTCAGCAGAAACAGCAGCCAGAGGCACTGATAATGCAGCTAGAGCAGGCGTTGCAGCAGCTGCGGCAGTTCCTGTCGCCGTGATTCCACCAGCGGTCGCGGTAGATGCTCCCGCCATCATTCCAAGGGTTCCTACGGTTGTGGCAAGTCCCGTAAGGAGCATCCCGCCAGAAGCAAAGATTGGAGCCAATAGAATCAAACCTGACACCAGCAATCCAACCGTTGCCCACAATTCTTTGGTTTCTGTTTCCATGTCTCCAAATGTTTCGCGAGCAAAGTCAGCCATTTCCTGTAATTTTTCTATTACTGGCTTTAGAGCAACAACCATTTCTTGTCCAAGAATCTTCATTGTGTCCATCAGTTTAACTGTTGGCGCCAATGCTTCTTCCATTTTCTTTTGCGCATCAGCAGATGCTTTCAGCTTTCTCTCATTTTCTTCATAAGCTTCGAGAGACATTCCAAAGATTCGATTTGCTTCGGCCATGTCTGTAATTCCAGCTGCACTTGCAATTGCTTTTTGTTGGAAGCGATCCATATCTTTAAACGCTACGCCACCTGCTTGGACAGATTCAACGAGCATCTTAATTCGTTCATCTTCCGTAGCCATCAACATTTCAGTTGTTGATAATTGAGTTCCAAGAAGAGCATTTAGTTTTCCAACACCTTCTGCAGCACCCGCAAATGTATCAAATTTGCTTGCAATTCCTAGAAGCGTTGATGTCTCTACTCCAGCAGCTTTTGCAGCAGCTGCAAGTCCTTTGAATACGTCTAGAGACTCTCGCCCATAAACCATTAAAGTTGAAAGTGATGCATTGAAATCTTTTGTGATCTTAGCGGAGCTAATACCGATTGAGGTTCCAGCCATCGCCAACTCAACTTGCATTTTTGCAGATTCTTCAGCACTGATTCCCAATCCTTGATTGAAATTTTGAAAGATTTTAGCTGAGTCGGCTGTGGAAACGCCAAGCTTTTCCATTTGCGCTACGGTTAGGGCAATGTTTTGAGCCGTTGCTTTTGACAAGTTGGTAAAATTCGATGTTTGGTCGACCAATGTGCCAATTGCTGCTTGAGCATTATCCATGGAGATTCCAAACTGGTTTCCTTCGCGAGCAACATCATACAGTGTTGCTTGGAACTTCCGTCCTTGGCCTGTTGTCTTTGCTAGTGCTGCTGAGGCAGAGTCAAAGTTTTTTAACATTGCTATCGAATTCTTTTTTAAGGCATTGAAAATGTTTAGAGCGATGTTTTGAACACTAAAGGTGTCAAGAAATGTTTTCTTAAGAGCCTTCATGGCTCTTTTTGATTCTACTCCACCAGCTGAAAGAGTTTTCATCAATGAAGCTGTTTGTCCAAAAGCTGAATTGCTATATTTTGCTTGAAGACCAACTAGTTTTCCTGCTTTTTCTATTAGAGGAATCCCATCTTTTCTAATTAAATTTAAGCCTTCTTCCAAATCTACTCTTTCTTGATGGAGTTTAATTTGCTCTTGAAGTTCTGGGTTCATAGAGTTAAGAGTCGATAGTGCGCCCTCTTCAAGTTCTCCAAACTTTCTATAATCTTCCATCATTTCTTTGACTTGTTTTGCAACATTTTCGTTGAGCTCAAGTTTTTGAATTATAGCTTCTATTTCTCGCTCGGATTGTTTGACTCGTTGTTCTGCTGCGGTGGCAGTGTCTCCAAGCAACTCCGCAGTTTCAGCTAGTAGTTGATTTTGTTTAGCTAGAGCCTTAATCTGATTAGCATTGTATCCACTGAGGTCTTCTTTAGCTTGACTGGAGTCTTTGTCTCCAATCTTGCTTTTGATCTTGTTTTGATCATCTTTGTCCATTGTTTTAATAGCTTTAATTAAATCTTCTATCGACATGTTTCCATCATCAGCCATATGCAATCCCTCGTGTTATGAACTAAATAGTTCATGAAACAAAACCCAGAGCGTGTTTATCGCTTCTGGGCCTTCTTCATCTCTTTAGCTTCGTCTTCGAACTGTTTCTTCAATCTTTCGATGAACCAAGTTCTCAAACCAATGGGTAGTGAGTGGATTTCTGTGAGAGACCATCCTCCGAAATGCTTCAGAATAAAGAATCCCTCATAGATACCTTCCATTGCTTTAGGAGTTAGGCCAAAAAAAGTCGGTCCCGAATGGAACCTGAACCTCCTGTTCGTGAGAACAATTTTTGCAAACGAGAGTCTCGGAGATATCAACCGATGGTGTCGCATGCTTGAGGCACATTTTAAAGTGAACAGAATCTGCAACTGGCATGTTGTCAACAAACTGATTGATGATCTCTTTGTCGCTGTGTCCTTCAATTGATAAGATCATCTCCTTATATTGACCGGATATGGAAAATTCCTTACCATCATTGATTAGGACTTGAGCAATCTTTGATTCTTCGATTCCATTTGCGAGTCGAAAGTTGATGTTGAACTTTGAGAACGGAAGTTTTGTAGTAAACACTCCATCATCAGATAGTTTGACGATGTCTTGATCTGGTTGAATTCCACCTGTGATTTTTGGATCTCTAAGATCGAACATCATTAAGTTTGATGTGTCACACTTTGGACACTTAACACGTCCTTCGTAATCAAAGCCGTAAGCCGTTCCACGAGCTTGGATAAGGATTGCATTGCGATCTGCAATAAGAAGCGTTAGAGGGTCAATCTCGTCGTCGAGAATGATGTTTTCCATAAGTCTCTCAAGGGCAACACCTTTTTTGATCAAAGATTGATTTGAAAGGATGTCTTCATCTTTTGCTGTCATGTATCTTATCTCAAGTGAGTCGACTCCATGAAGTGGATGACCTTTTTTATATCCCACACCTTTTGATGGCAAGGTGACAAATTCTGTTGGAGCAGTAAAGCTCAATGGGTTGAACATTTGTGGCGGTGCTTCGCCGGTTTCTGGCTTGTTGTTCATTCCAAGCCGATCTGAGTTTCTACTCATTATTTCTCCGTGTTTATTCTAATTTTGCGTAGTCGTAAGTCAATGTTAATGTAATCGAAGTGATTTCATCTAAGCTGTAGTCTAGAGAGCTAAGTTTCACATCTGAAACAAATGCTCCTTCTAGGGACCACTTCTCGATGACTTCCCCATTACCATTCAGTTGTTCGATAAAGAAAGACTTTAGGATTCCATTATCATAAGATTTTGTTACGCCTTTATCTTTTGAGACATCAGTTGGATTATATCCACCAATCTCCCCGAGTTCACCAAGGATTGTGTTAATCGTTTTTCCAACATCTGCAAGTTCAATTGTTATAGGATTCCACGACACAATGCCTGGAATGTTAATTTGATGATTGAGCAATCGATACTTGTTTGAGTTGATAGTGAAAGAGGGCTTGTCGACCTTCTTTGCATTCCACCAAATTCCACTAGTATCTTTACCAAGACCTATGCTTCCTCCTTTGATTCGGAAGCGATAGGATCTTCTTGGTTCAAGACTATTTTCAGTCCAGAAGGACATTTAAGCCTCCTCGTTACTTACCGGGTTCAAATTGAGTGCCAATGGAGTTGTTTTCACCATCTGCACTGTCACAAATTGCCCAATCGTATTTCCAAGTCAAGTCGATTGTTCTCATGTCGTCGTTTGTGTAGTCAAGAGATGAGAACTTAACTGATGTAATGAACGGATTGTTCATTTGCCACGACTCAACAACACTTCCGTTACCAGCAAAGATATCGATTGTGACGACACCCACTGCTGCGTTAGCGCCAGATTTGGTGATCGAAGTTGGGCCAAATGCCCCTGTTCTCGGAGCCGAACCATTGAATTGATCAAGACTTTTCACAGAATAACCAGAATCTAAAATTATTTGGTTAGTAATGAAAACAGCATTTGGTGAAATTGGATCAACCAATGTCATGTTCACATCCTGCCATTGCACACGGCCTGGAAACTTGTATTCGTTATCGAAAAACGAATGAGTAACGTCTGTAACTGTGTAGCTTGGAGTGTCAACTGTTTTTGCCCACCAAACTGCCTTACCAGTAACGCCTTGATAGTTACTAATATTATCCATGGTAACTCTCCATCGAAAGTTTCTTTTCGGTTCTGTTGTGTTTTCGGTCCAAAATGACATAATCTAAATTCTCCTATTTATCTGTAATTAGTGTCTATTAAAATTCAACGCCAGTTTGAGTGACGACAAAGTCGATTACGACGTATTCGATTGCTTTCGCAGGCTTCACGAACACTTTAGCATACATGATGTTGCGGTCTTGCAAGTCTGGTGTTGTTGTGCTCTCATCGAGAACAACTTTGTAGTCCGTAATCCCGAATTCATTCTTGACTTGCAATAGAATTGGATTGATCTTAGCTTTAAAACTATCATAAGTTGACTTAACACCTTGTTCAAACAAGAATTGATCGGAGATTGCACCAATGCGCTTTTTCAAGTAGATCATCATTCGACGAACGTTGATGCGATCAAGTGCAGTGTCAGTCGGTTGAAGAGTTTTCTGACCGAAGATAACAGTGTCACCTGTTGCAGGGAATCGTGCGATTGGGTTAATGTTAACATTGTAAAGATCATCGCGATCTGCTTTGCTTAAATGCTCAAGAGTTCCAACAACGTTAGCACCACCGACACCACCGAGAGGAGCAAGCCCACCACGGTTAAATCCAGCAGGTGCAAACCAAGGCTGTGAGACCGCCTCAGACTTCGCAATAGCTCCAATGGCAGCAACACTAGGGGGAGCCATCAAAACGCTTCCACGACCGCTTGACACGTCTGCTAGACGCACATTTGGATAGTAAGCCGCAGCATAAGATGAAGCAACAGTTCCACCTTCTGCAGTTGAAACCATAGTTGAGACTTTACCTTCTAGTGGGCCATTACCATTGTCGATTTCACTTACATAGATTCCAACCATGTCGATGATTGCCAATGCATCACCACGCTCTTCAGTTTGACGAACGAGCAATGAATTGATAGCAGCATTGGTAACGCCTGGGATTGAGATTAAGTCATAGCGACTTGTGTAGTAATCAGCAACCTGAGAGATTGCAGATTCCATTGAGTATTTTGCATAACCAGTTGTCAGCTCGGTGTTGTTGAATGGGTTCTCGACTTGAATATCAACACCATCAGATCCTCCGAAGAATGGAGCAGCAAATTGCTTGATCCCAAGAACCAAGGCACCGGTTGCTGAATCATCAAATGCCACTACGAAAGCGTTAGTGTGATAGTAAGTCCCAGTTGTTCCATCTTGTGCAATGTTCTCTAAAGAGAATGTGTAGGCTGCGTCACTTGAAGTAGCAGTGTATGCTAGGTGCGGCTCATAGCCGGCCTTAAGAATTCCAATGTCTGCAAAGTCTTCGTTTCCACGTTGAGCTTCGTAAGACAATCCGTGAATAGCAGATGGAGCATAGTTTGCACCATTGGCAGCAGAGTTTTGGACACTCAATTGATGAGTTGGCCATGAGACAGTGATTGAGTCACCGGTGAAAAGGCCTTCAACCAATTTGCCTGACGCACCGGATGGTAATGATTCTTCGCCGCGAACAAATCCATTTTGTTTTGTTGCATCTATCTCAGTAACTGTTGCAGCGTCAATCTCAGCAGGACCTAAGAATCCAAGAGGAAGGTCGGTTTTATTTACTCCACCTTCTGCAAGCTCAACACGAATCAAGTTTGATTCATTGTTAAAAGATCCGGTAGAGACAATCTTACCAGTAGAGCTGTTCCACTCTTGTTTAAGGTCTCCGATTTTCTTTAAGATGTAATTTGGAGAGTCTGGGTTCAAAGTAACGTTTACAAACTTCTCGACATATTCAGAAGGACGTTGTCCAGCGCGAGCGATCTCGATTGTGAAAGAGCCTTCTGGTCGAACTGTTGTTGCTTTGCGCAAGTCTTTGATTCGAACAATATGAGTCTTGTGAAAGTCCGATCCTTCATCTAAAGCAGCTAAGCGAAACAAACGCTTGTAATTAGAAGCTTTTGATCCAATAAACCAACCAGATTTTGCTGGTGAAAGTTCAACGCGGTGATCTGTGAAGTCTTTGCCGGTTTCTTTTAATCCTGCTGTCCAAGCGACAAGAGGAGGAGTCAATCGACCAACATTGTTTTCAAAGGATTCTCCCAAGAAGATTTTGTGACCATTCCATCCAGCACTAAACTGAGTAGCATCTGTGCTTAAAACGTTTCGGATGAAGTTTTGTGAAGTTGACTCGAAGTTGAATGTGAAAGAAAATTGGCTTGAACCATCATCTAATTGAGCACTCCAACCACCACTTGCAGGCTTAAATGCATGAGCAGTTTTGAAACCTGTAACTGAAGAGCCGTCTCTTGGAGTTCCTTCTAAAGTAACATTGGAGCCAGATGAGTAAATGATTGCTGCAAGAACACCGTTTGATGATGGTGTAATGACTGTTCCGCCTGCGAAGGTTTGCGGTAAGGATGTGCTGAAAACAGTAGTACCACCACCACCAAAAGCCTCTGTCACAGTTTTTCCATTTCCATCCAATCCCGCAGGTTGAGATATTGTGATGGTCAATCCACCGGAGTTACTAGCAGATAAGTCCGCTTCTGCGTCAATTAAAGCAACAAGCAAGTTAGATAAGTCTTGATTCTCGGTCCCAAGGCCTAATGCGCTAAGATCGATTTCTTGCGTTGATGGAGAAGAAGCAACAAAGGTAAAAGTTATATCTGCACCAGTATGATCTTGGATTACGATTGTGTCGCCCGCTAAAGCGTTCGTAGCAGTTGCTACTACTAATTCGACAGTCGCAGCAGCATCAGGAATCAGTGCTTTATCTTCAGCGACATAGATTCCGATGGCTCCTTCAATTTGTGCTTCTGTGAGTGTTCCACCGTTCAAAGCAGAGTCATCGTTCGTAGGAACAAACCATCCGGCTTTATCAGCATCACCAGCTCCATCTTCTTCAACACCAGCCAAGCGGATAAACTTAACAGGACCGACTTCAGCAGCAAGGTAAGCTTCGGCAGCATATGCAGCCCATCCACCACCACCGGTGTTTCCTTCACGCCATGGGTCGCCGCGTTTAACGCCGTCCATTGGGTTTCCAAAAACAGCTTTGAAGTCTGCTAATGAGGTAATCTTAATCGGCTTCATAGCGGGGCCTTTCTTGGCACGTCCGATTAGAAGTATTCCGTCGTTCTCAGGAACTGCAGCGACCGCTGATTGGTCGATTTCTCTTAGTTCAATTCCTGGGGACAAAAAGTCAAACTTGGTAGGCATTAAAAACTCTCCTTTTTAAATATTCATTTTCCTAGTAAATAGTCCTCTGAAACCCCAAAGTCATAAATCTCGGTATTTCTCACCGTTCTTATCCCAAGGTTTGTCATCTCCTACGATAACACGCTCTCGAGAGATTTTGACTTCAACGATTGACTCTTCTCTTTTGATAAGAGGTTCGTCCGATTCGCTGTTTGTTTGGTTGATATAACCAAGGACTTTGATCTGAACTTTTGCATTAAACATTCTTTCATCTTGACCAAGATTTGACTGGTTGCTATTGATGCCATAGTCATCTTGGATGAAGGCTTCGTATTGGTAGCCATTGTTCTCGATGATAAAGTAGTTTTTCATGCTGCTCATAAACAACGGAAGCAGATCATTCATCTGTTGTTGATATTCTGTTCTTATGTTGACCTCGAACATACAGGTCAAATAAATGGGCTTTGGGATTGAAATTGTCTCATAGACAATCTTTTTTGTAGAAACAGGTCCTGTTTCGTCACCCTTTTCCTGACGCTTCCTAGAAGCGTTCTGAAAGTTTTGTGTTTTATCTTGTTGGATAACTTTTCGAATAACGATTCGTTCACCATCACCAACATAAGCTGCTTGAACGGATCCTTTGAATGCGTCATCTCTAGAAACACTTGCTCTTGTTACGGTAATCAATGGCAATCTTAACTTTCCGACCTTATCTCTCAACTCTTTGTTGTTTTTTATTTGAAAAGTTCTTTCTGTTCCCATCCATAACACATTTACTTTCTCTCTACCGGCATTTGTGGTAGCATGAGGGCTTAGAGTCTCATCTATAAAGCGATAAATTGCAGTATCGATGTTCTCGAGTGTTGATGGATGTGAAATTTCGTTGTTAGCCCGCATTGAATAGTCCGTCTCTTGCTCTTATGCACTCGGCACCAACTTCAAATCTTGATTCAGGTTGACCGAATAGGATTTTTGGCTCGAGTAGTTTAACAATCTCATAAAAGATTTCTCCGAATCGGACAAAGTCGCCTTCTCTGACAAATAAGTTCTGATCTTCTGTCAATCTTCTCTTGTGGAAGTTCACTTTGATCTTTGTTGCTTTGTCTAGAGCAATGCTTTCCATGTCTGATGTTTCGACTCCTTGAAACTCAACCAAAGCAAATACTCTAATTGGATGCAAGAAGTTTTTTTCGATTGCTTCTCCATAAATAGGATGAAAATCTGTCGACTCCACATCTATTGGAAAGTAAAGTACTTGTTGACCGACAACTCTCTCAATGATCTCATCATTTATTTGTTTGACAAGGTTTTTTTCCTTGTCTCCAAAGAACATTGGTGAAGGCGGTTGTGTTGGTCTTTCCCATTCTGACATTTATGTTACCCCACGAAGATTTTTAATGGTGTCTTGCTGACGATAGCGTCTGCATTATCAACCATTGCCTTATCAGTCTCTGCTAATTTGGCATATAACATTTCGTCAAGTTGCTTATTGAGCTCTTCACGCAATGCTTGCTGCTCAGCTGAAGCTTGAGACAATAGGTCTGATGCATTCAATTGAATGCTATCTCCAGGAATTGGAACGTTGCCACCAAACTTTCCTCGGATCTGTCCGAGAGTTTCTTTTGATAGGGCCAACGAGAAACGTCGGATCCATTGCTTACCGATTGAGTTGATGCTTTCATAAGGAAGGTTTTCCATTGGCAAGGTGTTCATGTTGTTCACACCATCAAGTCCTGAGTCATACTCTCCTTCTTCAAAAGCTGTGTTTCCACCATCAATTGAGAATCTAAACCAAAAGGTTTTGCATGTCACATTATCAGGCATTGGATAAAGCCTAAGCTTGTTGTCGATGATCTCATAAGAATAGTGAGATGTTCTCGTGTAAAGGTGGTCTTCATAAGCCATCGCTTGTAGCTTGTTTTGCCATGCAGGCACGACTTCAAAAGTAGAGCCATCAGCATACTGTCCGTAGTTGTGGAAGTTACCAACGACGTTTAAGCCACCGTAGTATCCATAAAATCTCCACATCTGTCGAGGAGTTACGTAGTACATTTGACGAATCTTGATTCTATACTTCTTATCTCCATCACCCAACTTATCTGCAAATGGTGGTGGATTGTCCACATCTGCTGCAAGAAGCTCAACGACCTGTTGAAGATCATAGTCTTGCTGCAAGGCTGTGATGTCAAAAGAAGCTGAATAGATTGGTGTCGTTCCACCAACAACAGATTCTGTCGAAAACTTATCTGCTATTTTAAATGCGTAGTCAAATTGAAACTTAGGATATTTTAACGCTATGTTCTCGCCATCCGTTAGTGCACCCGTCTCATCAAATGACCCTGTAGGAGAGCCTAGAGCGCTCCCTAAAGCGTTTCTAGCTTGATGAAGGTTAACTATGTAAGAGTACTCTAAACATGCCTCTTCATAGTTATTGTAGACCTCTTTGGCTGTCAATTCGATGTCAAGCACCTCACCGCCAAGTCTATTATAGGTGTAAGCAACTTGCGATGCTGCACCGTCTTGAAATGTTGTATCTGCTTTGTAAAAACCAATCGCCAATGCAGCTTCGACGTCTGCACTGGAACCTTCTGATGGTAACGTGATTGCCGACTGTGTTGATGTTGGTGTAAGTGGTGGGAATGCCATAGTAAATCCTCCGTCTTACTAAGTAGTCAAAATAAAAGGAAACCCCCGAGCACAACGTGTTCGAGGGTAAGGAGGTTATCAAACAAACTTAATCTTTTTTCTTAGATGTTTTGCGACTTGTTTTCTTTTTACTTGTCTTTCGAGCAGTTTTCTTTTCCTTTACTTCTTCCGCTGCTTCTTTCGTTTCTTCAACGATGTCTTCAACAGTAGCTTTTGCTTCTTCGATTGCTTCCTCGACTTCTTCAGCAATCTCGACAACTTCTTCTTTTACTTCTTCGACCACTTCTGCGATCTTCTCAACTGCTTCTTCAACAGTTTCTAATATTGCGTGTTTTGCTTCGAGAGCGGCTTTCTTTGCAGCAAGTGCTCGTTCTCTAATCATTTTTCTTCTCATTTTCTTTCTATTACTAGCCATGTTATTCTCCTAATTTTTTTAACTTTGTGACCACGTTACGCCGTGAGTCATTGCTTGAACATACCATTTTGATCCATCGCAGATTAAATCAATGTAAGAACCCGCGGTAGCACCAGTGGGTAGAATTAGTGTTGTCTCATCATTATCTCCAACGGATAAGACCCCAACGCCACTGTCGTCATAGATTGCAACACCTTCCATTGCCGGAAGACTGAGGTTAACAGCATAAGATGAATCATCTGTCAAGATAATTTTCATATAAGATCCTTTATCAACGTAGTTGACTGTAAGATCTATATCAGCAGTGTCTGCTGTCACAAACAGGCAATAGCCGGTGAGCTTGCTTGAGATTTGTGATGAAGCTGAGATGTTCTTTGTAAGCCATCGAGCAGCGTTAAATGGTGTTCTTGCGATTTTAGCCATTGTTTTATTTCCTTTTGTTATTAAATAGTTTGTTTCTGAGAAGATGGAGTGCTTATTTCAACACTCCACTATTCGTTATGAATTGAACGCTGCTTCAATTAGCAAGCTCCATTGCTATTGTTATATCTCGTAGTCACCGCGGTGGAATCCAAGACTTCGTTCAAAACTTCTACTCTTGCGATTTCACCATCAAAGAAGTCATATATAACACCGGTGTTCTTATTTTTGATCGCACCGATATAAAGATCTTCATTAGACACATACCCATTAATAGCTCCATTGCCGGCATTTTGCTCATGGATAAGTGAATTATCAACATATAGTTTTCTATTGGGATACCCAAAGGTCCAGGTTACAACAACGTGATGCCAATTACCATCATTTAAACTTGGTGGTCCGTTAGTCGTGCCGCTGCCCTGATTCGGAGTTCTGTATTGAAGTCTTCCACCGCTCAATCCTATGAAAAATCCATTACTCCCAACACCAGCAATGTGAGAAGAGATTATCCTACCATTGGAGTTAGATGTCTTAAACCACAAAGAGATTGATAACTGGTCTTCATATCTAAAATTATCAGAAACTGTGGCATAGTCGCCAGATCCACCAAGCGAGAGAGTGCAATTACTATACACAGCATTTCCATGTTTAGTTGCGTCTATTTCAATGTAAGGCGGCACGGGTGGAAGCGAGGCTGCTTCTGCTATAGTGGTCTGCCTTGTTGAATCAGTTGACATTGCATTTACTTGATGTTCGGTTAGGACTACATTTTGTACTATTTCAACTGAATCAATGTAGACATTCTTATTAACAGTATTGGTCCCATTGTTTGATGCGCCGAGCGTAAAGGTTGCATCAGAATCGTTCGGAGAACCTATTAGCGATTCGGTCAGCTCACCCGGTAAAGACCGCGCTTCGGAGCCGTCAAGGAAAACCAAGATATCACTTCCATCGAAGACTGCCACTATGTGTCTCCAAGAGTTGATAGCAAAGGAACTTGCGCTCTCTCCGGAATTTCCATTAAGGTTTTTGGTTCTCCACGATCCGTTATAGTAGTAGCTAAGTTGAATAGTGTAAAAGTTTGAGCTTGATCTTTTAAGCAAGAGTTGAACTCCATCAGTCCCACTTGCCTCTCTAGATGAGAATAGTCTCATAATGGTTTCTGTGCTGGAAGTAAAATGTTCTTTTGGATTGAACCATAAAGAAATAGTCATAGAATTGTAACTAAAAGATCCGCCATTATAGGTCACATAGTCACTCCAATTTCCTTGTGCGTAACCAGCAGTTGCGGCTAATGGTGGGAAGTTTCTGAATATAGTGTTGCCGGAATCATCAAATAAATCAGCATTAGGAGTTACTGTTAATGCTCCACTGTTGTCTTCTATAAATGCGGAAGCCGTGTTTTGAATCGCGGCAGCTTCTGCAATAGTCATCTGTCGATCAGACTGGTCATAGATAGCCAGCACTTGAGGATCAGTCAAGGCAACACCATCACTGATTTGCATTGAGTCAAACTGTCCTTTCACAGATTTTGATTGAAAGCCACTGCCAAATATGAATGTTTGGTGCGATGATGGGGGAAACACTTTTGTTCCAAGTGGATAACTAAAGCTATTACTGAGACGTGCTCCATTTAGATAGATGCTTCCAACTATATTAGAACTGTCGTTCTTTATGACAATAGCAACATGAGTCCAAACTTCGGCCATTGAAACACCAGTGCTGAGATTATTTGTCGTCATTGGGTTTCGAGTATTTGAAGTGAAGTGCGGATTGGTGAGTGCACTACCTCCCCCAAGATCAAATGCAAATCTCCTAACAACGCCATTTACTTGTCCTACATTTATTCCCGCTAATCCTAAATTTCCTGCGACTTGGGATGCATCTAGATTCATCCACCATGAAATAGTAAACTCATCATTAACTGTTTCATTTGTGCTTGGATCATACTCTAGAACACCATCGTCCTTCAACAAGACTTGCATTCCACCATTGCCGGCATGATTGTTGTCGTTGTAAATCCCTAAATTGAATTTAGACGGAGCTCTTGCGATTACAGATGGGATATCTTCCAGGAATGAATATTGAGGCTCTATTACTTGAATGGTGAAGGAGTGCGTTGTTTCTTCGGAAGCGCTATCAGTGACTGAGTGTTCTATCGTGTAGGTATTCTCTGTTGTGATGTCAAACGGGTCTGGGTTCGACGTGGTGGTTGGAACCAATGCACCATCTTCTGCGTCTTCTCCAAAACCAATAAAAGAAAAAGCAGAGTTGGATGATGTCGTCAATGCTGCTGCATTGTTAACTTCGATTGGTGGATTGTTATAATTGTTTAAAATTTCAGCAGCTGAGATCTCTACTTGGTCGATTGCGACTCCCTTTATTTTACCATCAAAGTGTTGATCAATAGATGTTCCTGCCGGATTGAATGAGAAACCCCCAATTATCAAAGGATAGTTTTCGCTGAGAGCACCTGCTTGAGAGTTCGAGCCATAAGTGTATGTGCTTATCTCTTGGCCATCATAGTAGATTGTAGCATCGCCACTATTTCTTATGACCAAAGCAACGTGATGCCAAGAACCAATAGTTACACCTCCAGATGGAAGCGTTCTGTTGTGTGGTGTAGGAAAGATTGTTGCTTGAATCCCACCGGTGGCGAATCCGGACTCTGTTGTCAAAGCTATGATCCAACCTCCATCATTCGTGTTTCCCGCATCAGTTCTGGAAATAAGTCCAAAGTTGCGGCCGCCACCTCCTTCATTATCGGGAAGTCGATCTGCATTAAACCACAATTGAATTGTTAAGTCCCCACTTGAAGGTCTATTAAAACCAGATGAGTAAGGGATTTCTATAAAGTCAGTGCCATCACTAGGAGAGTTTGATGGATTGTCAAGAATGAAAGCAACCTCATCAATGTCGTAAGCTGCGGTTCCATGAAGCACAGCTGCCGTTGAGTGCTCTAAACCATTAGCATTGTTACCGGCCACAACTCTCAGAGTTGGTGCGTTATTGGGAACTCCTGTCACCACAATCGTAGTTGTGGGTGCACTTTGAGAAGATTCTTCAGATTCTGAATTTACCGTTGTTGCTTGGAATATATAGGTGTCCGGACTCAAAGTCAATACTGCACTAAATCCACCACTGCTTACGGGAAACTCAACATCTACGCCGCTTTCTTGATAAACCTCTTCCAGTCCGTTGTTGTCTGTAACATAGATCTTAACGACTAAGTTATCAGCATAGGTTCCAGAAACATCTCCAGAAATCGTTGCTGTACTAACACCTGTAGTCACCGTTAAGATTTCCGGAACAATGACTTCAGTTGAAACGTTCACCGTTCTAGTATCAGTTGCAGTGTTACCAGCAAGGTCTGTTGCGGTGTAGGTAACTGTCTTAGCGCCCTCGACTGCATTAACTTGGGTTGTCCAATCAGAAGAAACAGTTGCTGAAGAGAAGTCTGTCGCTGTTGCGCCTTGATCATTGTTTGCCCCAATGTTCCCGAGATAAACGATTTGGGGATTAACTCCGGTCAATGAGATAACGGGATCAACGCGGTCGACCAGCAGGGTCTTTGCGATTGATGGGCTTGGACTGTTGAAGTTTGCCTTAGAGGCTTCGACCGTAAGAGAAGAGTTAGATTCATCAGCTACATTGATCTCAGCGTCCCAATCGTCTCCGCTATAGGTTGGACCAGAAACAGGTGTTACAACTTGACTGCCATCTTTGATTACGATGGCTGATCCCGCGTCTGTTGTTCCAGAAATTTGAATAGGGTTGTCTTGGTTAGTCCAAGTAGCTGCTGTTGCATTATCAATAGACAATGTTGGTCTAGTCAAAGTTGGTGGGTTGTATTGAACCGCTGTAGGGATTGATTCATCACTAGGGTTTCCTGCTGCATCTGTTGCTTGAACTGTGATGTTAAATGTTTGAAGGAAATGGAAAGTCTGATTGAATGTCCACGTTCCTCCAATAGAGGTAACAGTTCCTTGAGAAACACCATCGAAGAAAATTTCAACAGTTGATCCGTCCTCGGCAGCACCGGTGGCAGTAAAGTCATTAATGTTGACGCTGTCGAAAGTTGCTGATGCTATCGTCGGCTTAGCAGGTGCGATTGTGTCCTCAACAACACCGCTAATTGTTCTTGTGTAAGGTGTAGCGTTGTAAGTGAAGCTATAGACAATATCAAATGTTGCATTGTGAGCAAGGGCTATATTGTATGCTGAGTCATCAGTGTTAAATGAAGCGATTTGGTTTCCGCTTGGATCTGTAGCGTAGGCTCCGGCTTCGAAGTCAAAAGATGTTCCTCGTTCAACTGTGAAGCTGCTTGGAGTGGTGAAGATCAAAGCACCGGTGTTGTCTGAAAATAATTCGTTTTCGACTGCTGTGCCTGGATTGGATGATTCGTCGATGAAGTCAAAGGAATAAGTTCCGCTCTCGAGCAACTCAGGAATTGTGAGTGGCCCCCAATCACCATTGCTATCGACTGGAATGTTTGTAATTGTGTTAATTGCACCATTGTCCTCGGAAACTTGAATTGTAGTTCCTGGTTCGGCTCTCCCTTGAATGGTCAGCTGATGTCTTGCTTCAAGAGAGGGTGCTGGGAACGTCGTTTCCGAAGTTATTGTTACTTGGACAGCTGCTGGGATTTGAGTAACGGTTCCTGTTGAGACTTGTGGTGGTGCCGAGTTTCCTCCGCCATTTCCAATCCCGAGAGAGCCATGCGTTGCAACAGACCAGATAAACCAGTTGTTTCCGTTTGATAATGTTTGAACAAAACAGCCGTCCTTGACATCGCTTCCCATCTCAAAGGAGGTTGCTCCTTGAGGGATTGGTTCAATGTTGAGAGTTCCGCCTACATTGTTTAAAATCAAGCCTTTAAGCGATGCTCCTCTAGATGTCTTGAGAGTAATAGCTCCTGTCATCTGGGATGTATTGATGAGGTTATAGGTGTAAGTGTTGGCCAAACTTGGAAGCTGAACAAACAAGTCGTTAGATCCGATCGGAATTACAGTTTCTCCGTGATTCTGATTTGGAACCAATTCCCTATCGAAACTGAGTTTGCTAATTAACTTTTTATATGACTTATGTACTGCCTTTGCTGATTTCATTGAAACACTCCCTTCTTTGAATTCTTTATTCTTCTTAAATAGTTCATTGAAATCTCAATAAACAAAAAACCCCGTCTGTTTAAAGACGGGGTTTGATCGGATAGATGTTAGCTAAGATTATTGAGCTACATCATCACCCAAGAGACCACGAACGATAACCAATCCGTACATATCCGGACGAACCATCTTCTTTCCGTAACGTGTCATAACACCTTTACGAGGAACGAAGTCATCAGGTCCAAAGATAGTTGGAGTTGTTTGCAATGGCACGTATGGTGCATAAACATATCCACTTTCTAAGAAAGAAGAACCTTTACGACCAACCAAGATTGCATTACGTGGGAAGTAAGGATCAACGATAACGTCGAACTTACGGTTCAAAGAACCAACCTTAACAGCACCGATGTCGCCTTTGTCAGCGTCAGCAGTTACGTTTGCACGGAAACCAGCAGTGAATTCCAAAACGTTTGCAACTTCAGGAGAAAGAACTACGAAGTTAGCACCACCACGCAAAGTCTTACGATGGATTTGTGCAGAAACGTCATTGATAGTTTCGATCAAAGTTTCATACCATTCAGAAACAGTACCCGTGAAGTCAGGAGCAACTGAAGAGTTGTCCAATGCAACACCAGTAGTGCGATTTACAAACAAACCAGGTGAACGAGACCAGTAGAAAGTTCCAGCAGTAGCGCCCTTGATAAGGTCTTGCAAGATTTCACGATCGATTTCAAGAGCAATTTGCTCAGAAAGGATAGAAGTCAATTCAACTTCAGCATCCAAGTTGTGGTAAGCGTTCAAGTCTTGACCCAATTCTGGAGTCCACTTTGCTTTCAACTTTTTGGTTACTGCGGTGATCGCGATAGAGTCAACTTTGATGTCGATCTCTGGGATCTCAGCATTTCCTTCAAGTCCCCAGTTGGCGGCACCAACCACAGATCCGATTCCACCAGTAGAACTAGCTTCGATTGTGTCAACTGCAGGATAAGAAGCATGAACTTGAGTCCCTTCCCATTCGTTTGCAGCAGCACCTACTGTGATATCACCAGCAACCATAAGACTAGCAGCAGTGATGGCACCGTTTGCTTTGGTTGAAAGAACACCTTGTAGTGAAGCTGGGACGACGTAATAAAAGGTAACTGTGTCCGTTGCTAAATCATAAGAAGTTAAACGACGAAGTTGCTTGAAAATGTGACCACCAGTCAAAGTAGTAGCAGCGCTGTCCCAGTTATCTTTAGGTCCTGTAGCATCTGTGAATTCATGAATCGGAGCGTGAATTTGAGACAATTGTTCCATGTTCATTGCAAAACCTGATGCTTCCATGTTAGTTTTGGTAATAGTCAAGCTTAAGATTTTACCAACAGCAACAGTTGGGTCACCAGCATGTTCAGACAAAAGATCTGCGTCAAAGTCCAATTCTTGAAACAAAGCTTCATTAATATTAGAGGCTCTGTTGTCCAGAGTTGCAGCTGCAGAATCAGCGTCAAGAACAACTGTTACAGCGTTGGTAATAGAACCGGTTGGAGAAGAATAAGCAGCTCCAAGACCATATGGCTGTTGATCCATAGTGTTAGAGTTCAAGTTAACCCCACCAGTGATCTCAGCACCCACAACACCTTGTCCGTAGATAGAGCGGTCAGCTTCAGCGCCAAGACGACCATTTGAGTCGACATCTCCGATGCTTGAACCGAATGTGAAATCCATGAAGAAGATCAAACCAGAAGGCAAAGACATTGGTTGTACAGAAACCAAATCGTTTGCAATCAATCCAGCGAATACGCGACGGACGATTGGGAAAGCAACAGCAGCGAAACCTTCAACGTCGCCACCAGCCATAGTGTTAGACTCACGCAATAATTCGCGAGCTTGATTTTCCAAAAGACGAGCCATGCCAGCCTTCTGTTCGTCGTTAGACAAGCCTTCCAAAAGACCAGTCTGTGACCATTTATTCAAAAGTGATGCACCTTCTTGTTGCATGTTGCGGTGTACCATCCCTTCTGTAAGAGTTTCAATAATAGACATTTTATTTCTCCTTAAAGTTTATTTTATGCCTGCAAGCTTTTGCATTTTCTCCAAAAATGGATCCTTGCTTTGCTTGTTTTCGTTAATGTTTTGTCTTGAATTCAACATAGAACTTAAGTTCGAACGTCGGTTGACAGACTCGCTAAGTGATTGTGGACCTTTTGTGCTGTTAGGCGTCGATCCCACTGTAGCTTTGAGTGTCTCGTGAAGTTGCTTAGCTTCCTTCAAAGACTCCGCGTTTGCGATGGCATCGACAATTTTTGATTTTTGTCGCTCATTCAGGGAGGCATCACCCAGAGTGCGGTTCTGGTATAAAAGTTTTGCGTTGGACAATAGAGCCTCGTCTAGATGTGTCTCGAGTTTCTCAAGCACATTGGCCATTGCTTCGTTTTGGCTTGCAAGGGCTTCAATTGTCTCATATAATTCTGTTTGTTTTGATTCGGCTGAATCGTCTTCTTCAGATGAAGACTCTTCTTCTTCATCTTCATGTTGAGCTTCATAAGCTTCTCGGGCATCTGCTGCTCGTTTTCGCTCCACTGGTCCATTACCAGTCCAGTTTCCTGATGGTCTAACTTCTTCGCCTTCTTCCATGTGAAGTTCTTCTTCTAACATGTTGAGGATCTCATCAAGTTGCACATCCTCTTCATTCATTTCTTTTCCTTCTTGGAGGGTTGCCAATAGGTCGTCAAGGCTTTCATCGCCACCGGAGGTGTCATCACCTTCTGGTTCTGCTTCGAGGTCTCCTGAGGGCTCTGAGGAATCGTCAAGGTCACTTGGTGCAACATCGTCTGATCCACCCATGGCCTCTTCTTCTTCGGCTGACATTTCAAACTCGCCAAGATCTAAATCAATCATTCCATCACTTGACTGTGGCAGTGAATCAACAAGAGCATTGAACTTAACTGACATATCGTCATAACGAGAGTCCCAAGCTGGTGGTGCTTCTATTGTAGCACCTTCTTGACCACCTGCGAAAGATGCGGGCATAGCGGGTGCTCCTGCGCTCATCTCTCCCTCTGCTTCGGCAATTAAGTCCTCGGCAGCATTGAGGTCATTGTTCTCAAGCATTGTATCAACTGCTTCCTTGATTTGGTGAGAGTATTTTTCAATAACAGATTGCTCTGCATTTTTAATGGCTTGTTCTCGTAACGCAGCTGCGTCGGCAATAGCCTGCTCTAGCATGTTTGACATCAATTTTCTCCTAGAATTCTTTTCTCCTTTAAATAGTGTAGCGATAAACAAAACTCCAAAAGGGCGCTTAAAAAGAAAATGCCTCAACGCTTACACGTTGAGACAAGATAGGTTTCAAAGCTTAATTGAAATTAAGGAGTATAGTTGTCAGCGTCAGCCACAGACCAACCTCGTGTCCCGCCATTATACATAGCTAGGATTTGAGCGTCGGATAACGTAACGTCATCAACCCATTCCATAAAGTCAAATTGTCCATCACCTTTATAGCTTACAGAACCATTGTAGTTTTCAGCACCGATGTAGTGCTTAGTTCCATTAGAGATTCCAGCGTAAGCCCTGATTCTCTTCGTAGAAGAGTTTCCGGTTTTAGTGTATACTTCTTCACCGTCAATAAACAACTTTACAGTCATAGATTTAGAGCTGGTAGAAGTGTAAGCAATATCCGTTTCAACAGTAACTAAAGCATGATGCCACTCATTAAGAGTTAGCGGTGTTGCCAAAGTGACCCCATTTGCTCCACCAACTGGAGTTGAAATGTGAAGAAGCGAAGAACTAAACATTCTTAGTCCAAAGTCAACTTGCGATGGATAGTGTTGATCTGAG
>Ga0098048_1000245_pt1 | contig 27814 bp, 36 predicted proteins | sample 13_taG_FD_75052 | JGI IMG/M metagenome (GOLD analysis project Ga0098048, IMG submission 75052) | Marine viral communities from the Subarctic Pacific Ocean - 13_ETSP_OMZ_AT15268 metaG | ecosystem: Environmental > Aquatic > Marine > Oceanic | place: Pacific Ocean | collected 2015-01-16 | reverse complement strand
GAATAGAGATCTTATTTCTACTGTTTCCCTTCTTCTAGTGTTTTCAAATATGCTTAATTGTGATAGAGCTTCTATTTCATCTATCAGGTTTCTAATCCTACTTCTTGTTCTTATCATTTTTTTCTAATTTAAAATTCTTTTATGTATAATGTGGTGCAATGTTCCTCCACTTGATATGTTATATTTTTTTCCAATTTGTCTATATGACATTCCTGATCCATAGTCTGCTCTTATTTTAATTACAGTTTCATCAGAGTGTTTTACAATTTTTCTTGATGCATCATATCCTCTTTGATTTCTATCTTCTAAAGGATTATCCATACAATTCTGACTTTGTGTGCCTATTCCAATGTTATTAAATGAATCATCACCTCTATCATTATTTAAATGCCTAACAACATTTCCTTCAACAAAAACTAAATCACCAAACTTTTGGTATGCTTGTAGCCTAGAACATTTACAACCTATCATTTTTTTGTAATTATCAGGACTTCTAAACTTTATATAATTATATCCATTCTTTTTTTCACCCTTTAATACATCTCCATGCTTATTTAATATTTTACCTTCAAATGATATTCTATAACCCATGTTATATGCTATTATTATATTTATGCTAAATTTTGTTGCCATCTTTTTCTAATTTAGTTTGCAATGCTGCTAAAGCTCTCCATGCTACTTTAGCTAAATGTGATACTCCATCATCATCATCTTCCTTTGCTTGTATTAGATGTCTAGTTAAAGCATCTAGGTGATCCATACTCTTACTCTTATCCCAATGTAATGGTTTGCCTTTGTGATGTTGTTCATTTCCAATCTTACTCACTCTTGATACTTCCATTAATGCATCAGGAAAGTAATTTATAACTCCAGTCCAAACTGGATAATCTTTTCTACTCATAATTCCTCATTCTATTTTTATTCTTTTCTAATGGTCTTAGATTAGTAAAGTGATTTATCAACTCAAAGTCCTGAACATCTCTAACTCTAAACAATTCAATCTCATGATCAAGTTCCCAGTATATTCCATAATTATCCCAATTCATATTCTTGTCAAACTTACTCTCTATATACTTTCCTAAATACTCTCTAGAACATCCTAGTATTTCCTTATAGCTCTTTCTTACTTCTAAACCTTTTCTTTTCTTAAACTTAGATGATCTAGCCATTAGATTCTTGTACATTCTTTTCATTGGATCTCTCCTTTGTTTTTGCACAAACTCTCTATTGTATTTCCTGACATGATCTCTATTATTATTAGTCCATGTCTTATTGTAATTTCTTTTACAATCTTTACACCTATTATCTAATCCATCTTTGCTGCTTGTTTTATTATGAAACTCTGATCTTGGTTTCTCTATATCACATCTGCAACAAACTTTCATCATCATCTATCCTGCCTTTCCAGTAAATATAAAAAATAAAAAGTTAATTATCAAGATAATCCATAAAGTGCAAAAAGGTAATCCATAACAGATATACTTCTTGAGTCTTTTTTGAAAAGCAATATCAGCTTTTGTAGTTCTGAAATAATATCTCAGATCTTGTTTTGGTATATAATGTTTCATAGTTCTATGTTTAAATAATACTGATCTAAATCTGCTTCAGTCATAAACCATTCCTCATAAATCTCTAAAGCTCTTTGTACTTTTGCAGCACCCCTTAAGTAGAACTCCTCAGTAACCTGAGCATATCCTATATCAAGTGATCCTTTATCTATAATAATAAAGCCTATATTTTCAGGTAGAATATCAAAGCACCTAGAATAAATAAAAGCCTGAGCATCATATCCATATTTATCTGCTGAATACTTCCATCCCTCTATTGAGCTTGTACTTTTCAGATCATACATTGTTGAGTTGTTTCCTAATATATCAGCCTTTGCTCTAAATGGGAAATCAATTCCTGACTTTGATCTTATTGTATCTACTTGTGCTACTTCAAAATCTGAATCATTTAGTTTCTCTAATACCATTTCATTTCTCAGTAATGCATCAGCTAATCTTTCAGCATCATGTTTCTCTTTCATAGTAAACACCTTGCCATGTTTTGCTAATGCCTCTTTATATTTCTTTGTATTCTTTGATTGTACATCTACAAAAATCTGCTCCTCAAATACATGAGGCTCTAGAACACAAGTGTGAACCAACCATCCATCTCTTAATGCTTGAGAACTTGGTGAACCATACTCCATAATATGCTTATATGTTTTTGGTGATGATAGTAAATTTTTACATGCTGAGGAACTCAAGGCAAATTTTGATAAGTAGCCATAATAATAATCATCATCATATGCTTTTGTTACCAGTTCTTCTTGGTCATATGTTTTACCATCTAATAGTGTTATTTTTTTCATTCTTCTAATTTTAATTCTATGTTAATATATAAAGTGTTGTATGCTACATGATAATTTTTTGAAACTACCTGACTATAAATATCCATTGTTTGAAAATTTATCAATATATCCTCATACATATTTGGCAATGCATCAAAATTCATAAACATAAAGTTTATCTGATCTATATACATCCCCTCTAATTCCTCTTGAGCTGCAAAATAAATACTACCATCTTCTAGTAATAAATCTACTGACAACTCAATCCTCTTTGCACTCTGCTTTTCTTGCTCTCTCAACTGCTCTTATTTTATCACTTCTGTATTCATCAATACTTAGCATTAATAAATGCCTATCATTTTGTAACTCATTTACATAAAGCTCTACATTAACCATAGCCTCAGTAAACCTTTTTAAATTTTCATTATCAGGCTGTGATTCTTTCCATTTAAGTAACTCTTTATTTATTATTTCAGTATTTACAAGATATTGTAAGTCTTTTAAGTTGTCTAGTTTCTTACTGACTAACTCTCTATCAAAATCTTTTGCTTTAAATGTTGTATTGAAATCTGTGTTTTTCATAAGGTCTAATGTGTTTCTCTTTAACTTTTACTATCTGATCTTTGTTTCCCTCCCTAGTATATAAACAATGATAATCAGATTTGTGTTTACATACATCTGTAAATCTTTTAATATACTCAACTAATTCCAATCTATCATAAAAAACATAGGTATTAATATCTAAGTATTCTATCACCATGTATTTAGCTTTACCAAATAGAGATCCTTTTCCTCCCCAAACATTCTTAATCTCTAACCAAACTGCATCTGTATTCTTATCTCCTTTTAAATCTACTGGGGTATTCTCTCCAACAATAAAATCTACATGATCAAACTTATCAACTCTAGCTGATGTCTTTACAGCACCAACTCCTATTTCATTCATGAAGGTTCTAAACTTTTCTTCTGACAAAGATCCTTTCTTCCAGTTCCCTTCATTTTCATAGCTACTTGGTTTGAACACCATTAGCATGAACTTTCTTTAAATCACTTATCCAGTTGTTTATTACATCAATCTTTTTAGCTCCACCACATCCACAAGGAATATTAAATTTGTGATTAAAATACTTTGCATGTAATTCATAAACTATTTGTAGATCTTTATCTCCAAACCCAGTCTCTATAACTATTAGAAAATTCTCAAATGATTGGTAATCTAAATCAATCATCTTTTGCTCTGTCAATGCTTTATAACTTTTTAATGCCATCTTTTGTTATTATATATTTGTTTAACTTATCTTGCCTTTTATCACATCCACAATCTTCATAGCCAAATAACTTAGCAACTGCTTTTGCAAAACTTTTACCATAACCAAAGGTTATTTTTCTTATTACCATCTCTACTAAATCTCCTAGTTTCATAATCCTATTTTATTCTTTAATAATTTCTTTACTTTAGTGTATGTGTTGTACAAACTAATATAAGTAATGGTAGATTTTCTACTGAGTTCACTAATCTTAGTTCCACTTGCCACTATCTCAAATACTTTTTGGTCATACCAATGTAGTTTCTCAAACTCTTTATTGAACTTTTCTTCCATCTTTTTAAACTCAACCTCCTCTGATCCTTCAATGTTTTGTAATATCTCTGTCCCAATATAACTAACTTTTTTCTGTTTCTTTTTGAGTTGTAGAAACATTGTATAAAGAATCTTCCAAATGTAATAGTAATTAAGATCATCTTCTTGCCCTTCTTTTTTATAAATTATATCAGTTCCTTTAACATTACAAATATGATCTAGTTTAATGTACATTTCCATCACTAGATCTTCAGCATAATATCTATTCAAACCAAAGCTCTTACAGATATTTATCCATGTATTATGTTTTTGATATGCCTTCTCCAGTATGTTCATTCATTAAATCAATCATATTATCTCCCTCTATACTAAACCCAACATTGTTTATTAAACTTCTTATCCTGACTGGGGATTCAAGACTGCTAGGCATCATGCCAGTATCAGTATCTTTGACTTTTCTAATGTGTAAATGAGTTACCATCCAATCTAAGGCTGATTGAATATATCTGTGAATCACAATAAAATTATCACATCTATTACCAAACTTTCCACCACCTTCACAATCTGACATCATAGGAGGAACTGGATGCCCTGCATATTCATGATTAGTACTATGCAATCTTCTTAAACTTTCTGTAACTGCATGAACTGATAACCATAATGCTACACCAGTTTTATGACAAAACATTCTCATATCTGAACATGCTTTATAATCATGCTCATGCATACCTAAAGATCTAGCCATATCTCTATCCTTTTCTAAAGAATTATATGGATCTATGAAAAATCCATGATAATCCCATGACTTCTTAATACTAGTACCTAACTCTAACAACTTCTTATAAGTATATTGTTCATCTATAGATATAAATTTAAAATGAGAATCTACCCACCTACTTCCTTCTTGTAACTTCTCCTCATCAATCTTGTTGATGGGCAAACCCTCTTTATATTCTATTATTTTTCTAACTATTGAATAAGGTTCATTTTCTGCTGTTAGTAACAGAAATCTAAGATCATGCTTTAATGCATACAGAAACATTAGGTAAACTACTGTGTGAGTTTTACCAACATTACTATGTCCTAGAAATATGTTAAATGTACCTTTTTTAAATCTGAAGTACTGATCAAAACTTTTGATACCTAGACCTAGACCTTCTTTTATTTTGCCACTCCTAATGTCATGGATTTTAGAAAGTTGGTCTTTAATGTCTAGTATCATTTATATATTTATTTTAGAAAGGAACTTCATCAAGTTCTCTATCAGGATTGTGATCAGTTGTTGTAACTTTTTTCTCAGGTATAAATTCTGAGAATGGGATATACAATTTACCATTCTTACTTTTCAAAACATCCATGTTAAGATAGCCATTATTTTTTTTATAGAAATCTTTAACATATGGATCTTCAAGAAATTGTGTAAATCTTTCTACACTCAATCTCATTTTTGTTATTACAAAGTCTTTAGGAGATTCCTCCACATAAACACCTGCAACAAAATCAGGTTTTGCCATAATTAGTTAGGTTTAGTTAATAATTCTTTATATATAATATTAGCAGCACTAGCAGCTTGATTAATCATCTTCTGTTGTCTAACTGAAAAGATTAATTGTTTGCCATTGTTGTCTGTATTATCATCATCATATTTCTGAAAATCATCAGAGAATATAAACTGACTAACATTATTCCATGCAACACTTCTAGAAATTGATTCCTGCTGTGTTAATCCTCCTCCTACAGATGCATTTTGTACTGGTGTATTTTGTACTGGAGCATCTTGAGGTGTCTGTTGTAATTTAGCATAATTCTTTTTCACATCTAAGGTGTAGTAGATGACATCACCTACTGATCTTTTAAAATCTCCTATAGCTGAAAAGTTTGGAATATCTCCATTAGCTAATTCTACTGTGTATTTATTGAAAGTTTGATTACCATTTGACCAACTTCCATTTGGTGTTATTGATTTTATTGTACTATTTTTCATATTCTTGTATGCCATCATAGGCAAGATTTATTTTATTTAAATTTAATTTATCAGTTGATTGTTTCCATTGTTGAAACACATTATCTAAAGATTGCACCTTGCTTTCTAATTCAGAAATTTTCATTTTATGCTTAGTGTTCTCTCTTAATAATTCTCTACATTCAGAATACATTTCTTTATAGAGTTCTAGCAGTTGATCAAACCTTAATTTTTGGTCTTGTATCATACTGTCTTTTGCAGTAGGTTCTTCACCCTTATTTTTATATATACTCAAAGTTAAATATTTTTTTCTTACAGCTAATATACAAATATTATTATAAACTATTATAGTTTTTCTAATAAAGTTTTAAAATGTTCTATCATTTCTTCTAAATCTGTAATAGAGTATTTAGCTGTTTCCCTTGATTTTTGTAGTAGTTCACTAGACTTATCTGTATTATATTTTTTATTTAAAAATAATGCAAACTTATATTGTTCTCCTGATCTAAATGTGTTACATCCTGCACATTGAGCTGATACATTTTCTTCATCCCATCTAGTTGCCATATGCCTTCTACTCATAAAATGTCCACAATGGATCTCTTTAATCTTTAATTTTTTTCCACATGTACAACATTTACAATAACCTCTTTTATCAGAATCTCTAGTCCTGATATATAGACTAAATATCTGATCTAGCTTTCTTACTAATGTTTTTCTTTTTGGTTTCTTTGCCATTTTATGAAGGTACAAAAAAAAGGAGAGAGCTAAAGACAACCCCCTCCTCTATCTAGAAATCACCTAGAAACAAAACATAATTATTAATAACTTAATCTTGTTATCCTTCTTAGAAGTTCAACATTAGTTACTGTATCTTCTAAAGTTTCACCTTGTGCATCTTTAATGTATTTATCTAAAAAAGATTCCTCTTTGCCACCTAGAAAAACTCTAAGAACCATATCACCATAGATTAGGTGTATGTTATTATCCTTACACCATTTAGGAAATGTAGTAGATAAAAAAGCAGTAGCACAAGAGTTCATGTCTGTAAAATCTGCTTCATCATCTCTATACTTACAAGTGTAAATCTGAGTAATAATCTCACCATCAGGTGTACCTGATACACTTCTGATATGTATAACTTTTGGATTTATAGCCTCTATAACTAGTTCATCTTGTAGTTTTCTTTCATTTGAAGTTAGAACATATTTATAATCATCCTCCATTGTAAGAGGTGTAATTAAACCATCTTGTGAAAAATGGTAGTAAACAAAATCTGTATTATTATTATTATTATTATTATTTGTATTGAAGATTGAAAAATTTAAGTTAAATATTTAGTTTGTTAAATTAATAACATGACAATATTACAAACTTATTTACAAACTACCAAATGTTTTTAACAAAAATATTATTATATACTAAATTTAGTGTATAATATATATGATAATTATAATAGTAAGTATATTATAATGATAAGTATATATTAATTATATATATATATTAGAGAAAAGGAAATGGTAGATTATTCATGTCAAATAAATGTTTCTTTTTCTGATGAGATCCATCACAATATCCATCTTTATCTTTAGAATTTCCACATTGACATTTTACTTTCTTAGTTTCTTCTTTCATTACAGTTTATTTATTTTCTCAAAAGACCTACCTCCAAAATAAGCACCATATAATAACAACATTAATTGATTTATAATATCTAAATTATATTCTAAGAAGAATCCTATAGCATATACTACTGTAAAGAACACTAAAGTCATAGGTCTTACATTTTTGGAAAGCCAACTATCAGATAAGTTATCAGATTCCCATCTTCTTGTTACAGCATCCATTTCTGCCATATCAAATCTAAGCATCTCTAAGGCTATATCTTTATCTTTTTGAGCTAGTGTATCATCTTTAACAATTAGCTGCTTCAGTACACCCAAAAACCCCTTATTTGGTATGCTTTCTGCTACTGTCTGAAACACCCCTGACTTTCCCAGTAGAAATTGTCCTAGTTTTGTTTCCTTGAACTTCTTTTTGTTTTTCTTTTCTTGGCTCATAATGCTTATAACTTACTAGACCAGTTTTTTCATCCATAAAACTCTCTAGAACTTGTTTTCTATTCTTACCTTCTATATAAGATACATGCACCCACTTAGGAGAATCTTCACCAAACTCCCAAATCAATGTATCAAAGTCTAAATTATCTTTAACATAATCAAATACATCTTTATTAGAAATAGATGTATGGTCCATATCAATATCTATTGCTTGTCCAGTCATATGAACACTTGTCTTACTAGCAAATTTAAGCACACTATTAAGCCTTTCTGACCTATACATGCTAGAAACATATACTGGCTTATCAAAGTAATCTCTAATAGGCTGAAATATCTTCTCTGCTGTTACCTTTAAGTTCTCTAAGTGTTCTGTAGTAGGTTTGTTATCTATTCCTACTCTCTTTGCAGTTTCTGATCTTACTGCCTCTGCTAGTGTTAAGTTCTTGCTTAATTTCATCTATTACATTTTAATCTTACTAAGCCACTTATTCCATGCAGTAGCCACCATGTTATTAAAGGTTTCTAATTTGTTTGCTAAATATCTTAAGATTCTTACCATATTATTTCTTTTTTTGACTTTTTAGTAATTGATTAATTTTTATTATTGTATAGATTATAGTTGCTAAGATTAAAACAGTTTGAAGTCCCTCATTAATATCTGATACAGTAATCACATAGACTGCAACTCCAAGTAATGTAGGTTCAAAATCTAAGCTCATTTTATTTCATTTTATCTATATATTGTCCCTGTATAACTATTTGATATACTACCAGTACAATTTGAAACTGGACATCCACCATCAAAATAACCATTAGCACCATTAAAAATCCATGCATAGGTGTTACTACCTGCACTATAACTTAAACTAGAATAACCATATAAATTACTTGCATTAGATGTATAAACTTGTGAATTATTATCACCACAACAAGATAAAGGATTTATAGTTCCATTCAGATAAACATAACCTCTAGATGTTGCAAGAGTTGATCCTGCTCTAAAATCTGGAGGAAAACCTGCTGAATCTGAAAAATACCTACATTGATTAGAAGGATTTGATCCACTTGTACCTGCTGTAAAAGTACCATTGTGACAAGAGTTATCTGTCTGCCAACCTAATTGACTGTGAAGGTATTGACCATAACCTCCTTGATTTCCATTATTCATTGCAACATTTCCCATACTATGATTTACAGCTGGGTAATTGTTTGTGCTATATCCAGTATAAGTTATTGGAGTTGTAGTTGTATTACCAGTAGTTGATCCTCTAGTTTCTCCTTGTGAATTTATTGCATATGCAGTTGCATAATATGTTGTGCTAGAATTTAAACCACCAAAGCCTCTGCTAAATGATCCAGTTGTACCACTTACTGTGTATTTACCATTACTTGCATAATTGCTGCTAGTTCCAAAATAAAACCCTCTTTCTGTAATACTACAACCATTATCAGATGTAACATTACCATTTGCAGTCATGCTATTAATTGTAGTACCTGATGAACTATTAGTTGTAACAGATGGAACAGTACAAGCAGTATAAGAGTAAAATTCTGCCATGGTATCAGGAGGTGTAGTAAAACCTGCTGTATCTGCTAATGTCCCTAATGATACATTGTCACCAGTAGCACTTCCATCTACTTCTAATGCTATGTCTGCTCTTAATCTTAATTGTCCTGAACTTGGTACTGCCATTTTTTATAAATTTTTAAAATTAAACACTAACCATATCACTAAAAGGATATTTTTTTAATAATGTATTGTAAGCATAAGTAACAATATCTGTATTTAAAAAATCATCTGATGTAATATCTAAAAGTTCCATGTCAGTCCAATCATTAATCTGTTCAGGTGTACCTGGATTTAGATTTCTTTCTTCTTCTGATAAATAAACATGATATATAATAGAAATGTACCATAATTTATTTCCATCAGACATTTTATGTTGTGTAAAACCACATGAATTAATTACAAGATAAACATCCTCAAAACTGTTATCTTCATCTATAATCTGAATCCATCTTTTTTGTTCTTTTTCTATTACTGTCCCTCTTTGTTCATAATGAGGATCATCTTCTTTAACATCTTCAGGAACTTTCATTTGTACAATTTCTGTTTCTCCATCAGGATGCTCAATAGTTTTTGTAAATTTTATATCTCCTTGTAAAGCCATTTTTATTATTTTTTACAATTATTACACTTATTACTCAATTCTTTAACAGCTTCAATTAATAATCCAATAAGACCATTATAATCTACTGCTTTAAAGCTATCTTCATTTTTAAGACTATCAACTTCTCTTACAAGTTCAGGCATTACTTTTTCTAGCTCTTGTGCTATAATACCACCTGATCTTTTATCCTCTCTGTCTATCCAGTCAAATGTTACACCTCTTAACTTGTCTAACTTTTCTAATGGATTCTCAATTACCTTAACATTTTCTTTTAATCTTTCATCAGAAGGAGTAGTTGTAGAGTATGCAATCACATCTCCATCAAAATGACCATCCCCATTTGCTAAAAATCTAAATTCATTACTGTTGTTAATGAAAAAATCTATTTGACTATTGTCAGTAAAACTAATGTAGTCTGTAGAATCTAATCCAATGTACTGGACTGCTCTAAGATCACTTGCAACCTTGTCTGCTGTAACTGAATCATTTGCCAGTTTTGCTGTAGTTACATTAGCATCTAATATCTTAGCTGTAGTTATATTAGCATCAAGTATTTTTGCTGTAGTTACTGCATCATTTGCAATAGTTAATGCTGTTGCACCAGTAACATCACCAGTATGTGTTTGATTGTAAAGATTAGTAGTTCCTTGTGAAAGGTCATCTGAATCTGCTGCTGCTAACTTAGTATCAAAATTACTATTTGCTCTAGCTGTAGTGAAATAAAGATTTGAACTCCCCTCAGTTAAAACATCTGTTGTTGAGTTAGTTTCATCAATTAACTTAATCCAGTTTCCTCCATGTGCAAAATATCCCTTTCCAGTTCCATGTACATGTGCAAACATACCATGATATGTAGATGCACTTGGTAATGCACCTTCTGTTGCAAACATGTTAGCATAGTAAATTTTACCAGTTGTAGTTATATCATAAGCACCTGCTGCTAAGTTACCTCCTAATGTAGGTGATGAATCTTCTGATACTGCATTAATTGATACTGCTTGTACTCTTGCATCAGTAAAATAAAGATTTGTATTCTCAGTTATTGCTGAGGTGTTTAGAGTTATGTCTGCTGATCCATCAAATGCTACTCCTGATATGTTTCTTGCAGTTGCTAAAATTGTAGCTTCTGCTGCTAAGGTAGCTGTAGCTGCATTCCCAGTTGTTGAACCTGATGAACCACTTACATTACCAGTTACATTACCAGTAACATTTCCAACTAAATTACCAGTAATATTTCCACTTGCTCCTATAGTTCCAACACTTATGTTTGGAGTTCCAGTCAAGTTTGCTGCTGTAGTAGCTGCAATACCTAATCCATCTACATAGGACTTTGTTATGTGTGCTTGTACTTCTGATTGGCTAGGTCCAGTATATGTAAATGCTCCACTAGTGTTATCATAACTGAATGAACCATCACCTCCTGCATCAACAGCACTAAAGTCTGATAATCCAATTCCACTAGCAGTAGATGCAATTGTTAATGTACCTCCTGCATCATTATATGTTAAACCAATTCCTGATCCTGCTGTTAATAATGTATTTACTTGATCATCTATTCTTTCATTTGTTAGATATTTATTTGTAGATCCTTCAGGTAAATCATCTGTATTAACTTGATTTGCTCCAGTTCCAAAGTCAATTAAAGTATCATCAATAGAATCTGCTTTTATGCTAACAGCTCCACTTGCTACATCAAAGTGATTAGATGAAAAACTAGCTACACCCTTTGCACTTGTAGATGCATCATTACCTGCTATAGTTAGGTTTGGATATGTGCCTCCATTAGTCAATCCATTAGAACCAGTTATTGCAACAGTTTGGTCAGGAGCTGAATTTGTAATTGTAAAGTTTGGATAAGTACCTGATGCTGTTATTCCAGTTCCTCCAGTCAAGGCTACTGTTTGATCAGGTGCTGTGTTAGCTATTGTTAGAGTTCCTGCAGTATCATCATATGTACTAGAAATTCCAGTAGATGCTACTACTAAACTACCTACTCTATCATCTACTCTCTCATCTGTGAAATATTTGTTTGATCCTTCACTTAAATCTGATGTTGATTTACTTGATAAATCTAAATTTGCTCCAGTCTGTAAGTTAACTCTTGCATCTGCTCTTGCATTTGTGAAATATTCATTTGTACCTTCTGTTATATTGCTTGTAGATAATGTTATATCAGCACTACCATCAAAGGCAACACCTGAAATATTCCTAGCAGTAGCTAATTTTGTGGATGTACTGGAGTTTCCAGTTAATGCACCAGTAAAAGTTGTAGCTGCTACAGATGTTAATCCACTTATATTAGGATTTAATGAGATTGTTAATGCATTTCCAGTAGAATTAGTAGATATTTCATTTGAAGTTCCTACTACTGATAATACTTCTGTGTTTAAATCAATAGCTTGTTGCCCACCTGCATCACCTTGAAAGTCTAAATCTTGAACTCCTAGCTGAGAATCAACATATGCTTTAATAGATTGCTGAGTAGCTAAAGATGTAGCACTATTACTAGACATATTATCTTCATCCTTAAAGTCTGCTATTGTAATTGTACCATCTGAAAGTGATCCAAATGTCAAAGTACCTGAAATTGTTGAATTTCCAGTTATATTACCAGTCAAAGCTCCAACAAAGCTGTTTGCTGTTACAGTTCCAGTTGCTGTTAAATCTCCAGTATTATTTAAACTGATTCCACTCTCAGTTCCTAACCCATCAGATAGAACTTGTAATGTTGAAGTCAATCCATCATTATCTCCAACCTTTATTAGAGAATCATAACTGGATGCTATTGATATTCCTGTTAAACTACTTGCCATTTTTTCTTATTTTTAATTTTTTATTTATATATCTCATTAACTTTATAATGTTTTTTTGCTTAGGTTTATATATTTTCATATCTAACTTTTATAATACCCAACCTTGAAAAGTTGGCTCATCTCTATCAGGATATATATCATCATTTGTGTTAGATGTATATTCAGGATATGAAGTCTGATTAAAATCCATATAAGAAATAAACCTCCTTGTGTAATACTCTGCCATAGTTCTCTCCTTTTCAACTAAGAAATCTATTTCATTTTTACTAACTGTTTCTGCATTTTCAGATACATGTTTAAATATTCCACCATTCTTGATTTGATAAGCACCAAATGGCAGGAAATCAACCATTGCATAATGAATAAGCATAGGCTGAACATAATCTATTAATAATGTTTCATAAACAGTATTAGCAATAGAGTCAGTATTTATTAATTCTGCTATTTTATTGTATAGATCAGTACCTAAATAATGCTGAATATGTATCTCTTGTGCTATAGAGATAAAATGCATTAGCTTATCTGCTTGTACATTGCCATCTATTATAGTATTTTGTACTAAATCATTTCTATTTATAAATAATACTGTTGCTGCCATCTTATTTTGGTGTTGTAAAGTTTTTAGGTTCTAGGAATCCTCTGTTTTCCATATCTCTAGGTCTTGTTGCTACCTTTTTATCATTAGTTTCAATATCAACTCCTTTTCTTTTTGCTTCACTTACAGAGCTATTTCTATCATTTTTTAATCCACTACTAGGTAAAAACTCTCCTTGTTCATTTCTCTTTCTAAAATATACTTTTCTTGTCCAGTAATGTTTACATGATCCACCACCTTTGTAAAACCAAATTGAATAAGTATCAGAATTTCCTTTTGGTCCCCACCCCTCATTTACTTTCTTCTTAGACATTGCCTCAATATCTTCTTTTCTATAGACTTTTTTAGCTGCTACCATTTTTCTACAAAACTCCCTAGAGCTTTTACCTGCTTGTAAAGGTGCATAAGAATATCTTACTTTAAACATTCCTTTATCTTGTTCACTTTTGCTGTCAGGATTTGCTGAACCAGTAGATGCTAACTTTAACATTTCATTTTGCTTGTCATCTAAGTCATAATTAACTGGCTCATCAGATATTAAATCCCAGTTTTCTAAATCTTCATCCTCTCCTAAAGCTATTAACTCATCTGCCACAGCATTACTTGGATGATTATCTGTTCTTGTTATCTTTTCCTCTTTCTTTAAACTTAACTTTTGTCCAGTTTCTTCTTCTCTTGTTTCCTGATCTGTAACATTTGTTAAATCTGTAAACTCTAAAGGCTGTAATGTCTTGAAATATAGCTTTAATGATATGTTGTTAAATGCTAATATCTTATCAAATGCATCAATCATTATATTTTGAAAAGGTCTTATTACCATATTATCCATAAGTATAGATGCTTTCTCCATTTCATCAGCATTGTTTCCAAGACCAGTAGCATTTTTAATACCTAAAAGCATTGGTGATACAACTCTATGAGCTACTAATATCTTTTCTTGTGATTCAGTACTTAAAAATTGATACTGATTATGTGCATCAGATAATTGTATTGGTTCTATACTAGCTTGAGATTCAGTATTATCATTAAATGATAGTATAAATCTTCCTGCATTAGTTGATCCAGTAAACTTATCTGCTATTTTTCTTTCAATTATTGATCTTTCTTCTTCATTTGGTATTCCATTATTCATATTTATAATCATTGAAGGACTTAATCCATTCTTAATATTATTCATGTGAAAGTTAGATACCTCTCCTTCAAGTTCTGCATACTGTAATCCACCAGTATATGCAGGAGGACTGTAGTAATAATATCCTGCTTTATATGGTTTGATAAACAATATCTCTATATTTTCTTTAGATGTACCAAATGCAGGTATTCTTTTAAGCTCATCAGAGGACTTGTACTTGCTCCAATCAGGAGAATAGTAATATCCTTCAATTTGTCCTTTATCTGAGCTAATTTCAGCTCTTAGTGTTTCTACTGGTATGTGTTCTATCTGAACTATTTGCTTTCTTCCCTTACCATAGATAACTTGTATTGCAGCACCACCCATTAAGTAGTAATCATATATAACTTTCTTGACTACATCCTTCTTCATTAAGCTAATCATCTGTGCATACTGGTCAGGTTTACTTGCACTATCTGTAGCATCTAGTCCTCTACCATATATCATCTCTGATATTCCATTAATACATGCATGGTTTGTTGGAGATGCCATGAAGGTGTCAATTAGGTATTGATAGAAGTTGTTATCCTCTCCATACATTACAAAATCCTTTCTAGGATCTTCTATAACTTTTGGAGAAACATAACTAGCTAAATCTACTACTCTTATATCTCCTTCAAATTTTGGTTTTCTGTGTTGTCTACTCATAATTATCCATTATATACTTTGTAGGTGTTATCACCTTGTGTGCTTACTTTGTATAATCCTTTAATTGGATCATAATATTCTGATGCTCTTTGTGAAATAGTCTGATTAGTACAAAAAATTCTGTCTTTATATATTGTCTGCTCTACTGCCTCTCTAGGATTTTGCCATTGGCTTGTTGCTAAGTTCCATTGTTCTTGTGCATTTCCCCATGTTGATCCTATTGCTGTTAATGCCTCATCCCAATTAACAGTAATATTATTCCATAATTCAAATACTGTGTCCCAGTTTGATCCTAATGATGTTAATTCTAATTCATAGTACTTTCCTTCCTCTAAATTTAATGCAACATTAATAGATGAAAACCCACCTGACTTACCTAAAGGAACTGGATTTGTTTGTACTATATTGGTTTCTTCATCCCTTATAGTTAAAGTTCCTGATAAAACAGAAAATCTTGGAATAAACTGAAAAGTTTGTGCTGATGTTGCAGTACTTAGAATTATCATACCTATATAATGCTATTTATTTATTTTTTTATAAAGTGTAAGATTATTTCTAAAAAAAAAGGAGAACCTAAGTTCCCCCTTTAATTAGAAAAAAACACTTAACTATTATGATGTAGGAAAAGTACTAATTTGTGAATTACCAGTTGCAGCAGTTGTAACTAATGAAGGTGTTACAAATGATGGTGGTGCTTTCTCTATTGCTTCAAAAGTTAAATTGAATCCATTAAAATCACCCATTGCAGCTCCTACAGTAAAATTACCTGTATTTAGTGTACATCCATTCACCTGACCAACCATTAAATAATTGTCATCATTGTCTTGAACCACAATGTGTGGTCTACCAACTGCTAACAATTTAATTTCTTCACTTGTTGCTCTATCATAATATTGTAGTTGTAGTGTTAATGTTTCAGTATAGAAAGTAGTTCCATTCTCAGTAGAACTTGTAACAGTAGTATCTAAGTTTGATGCTCCTCTTACATCATACTCATACATATCAGGTGAAGATGCTCCAAAAGCAGTTATTAATCCTGCTGATTCAGTTATTGCTCCTAATGCACCAAAATTTGCAAAGAACACCTTTTTAATTCCTCCTGATTTATTTCTACAAGGTACTATCCTTCCAGTAGTTAAATTACAACTCATATTATTTTATTTTTTTTGTAAGTATTAGGAGGCTTTTACACCTCCTATTTACTTGGATTATTAACTTAAGATACTGATTATCAGTAAATTAAAATTTAGCAATTATGCTTGGTAAAGAACTATTTCAGATCCTAAACCATACTGGATTCCATATGCAAATCTTGCAACAAATCTAGCATTTCTATCTCCTAATGTATCAGCAGTATCAATTACCCTGATTTCATTTAAATCACTTAAAACTGAAGTCCCAAAATAAAGATTAGAAGTTTGTGCTAATGCCATTGTGTTTGTAGACATACCATTTGCCATGAATACTGGAACTCCATCAAAAGTTAATGCTTGGTTATTATACCACATTTGACCTTTGTTTTCATATCCACCACCAAAACCTAAGGCAAGACCACCTAAAGCTCTAATATAGTTCTTCATTACATCTTTAGAAACATATAACTTAAGATCTTCCTTTCCATAGATTGTGTTAGGACATAGATCTAAAGTAGCTCCCATTTTTGCTACAACATTTGCAGCAGTAATAGCAGCAGGATTAGCTACATCAATAATATCTGCATCAGCAGCCCATAATGTTTCATATCCATCTATCTCTCCTGCATTTGCATTTGTCCCAGTCCATATATTTGTTTCCACACTTGCAGCAATTTGGTCTGCAAAGTTAGCAATGATAAAGTCTGAAAAAGAAGAAGGCATATTAGTGAATGCACTAACTCCTAATTCTGCTGATTCCCATGAATCTACAAATTGTTTAGTACAAAACTTAGTGTTTACTTGAAACTCCTCAGTTTGTAATACTCTTTCTGTAATTGCTACAGTTCCTTGATCATCAAAATCACATGTTGAATTTTTAATAAGACCTGATGTAGCTACCTTTTGTATAACACTCTTGTGTTGTACATTTGGCATAACAGTTACACCACCATTCTCTAGTGTAGTTCCTGAAAGTAATGCACTGGCTATATATTTTTTTGCGCTAGCACCACTATAGCTTGTTGTTATTGTTGGTTTACTCATTTTTTTTGAATTTTAAAATTTATATTATTTACTTAATTTTTTGATAATTCTATCAAGACTTGTTTCAACTCTATTTGATGAGATTTGAAATTCCATCTCTTTAGATTTTGACTCAGGACTATGTGTTATTGGCTGTGCTGCAGGTTCTGCTGACAATTCAGTTTCTAACTTTTCAATTTCCTCTTTTTGAGATCCTAAAACTTCAGATAGATTTGTTTTCATTTCCTCTACCATTGATTTTAGTTCATTGAATTCTTCTTTTGATGGATAATCTGTAGCTAAATCTTCAGCCTTAACATCTTCTTTAGATGTTTCAACTTCTTCTTCAACTTCTTCTGTAGCTTCAGAGATACTGTCAATTAGACCTTCTTCTTTAACTACAACTGATCTTCCATCTTCTAAAGTATATTCACCTATTGGCATTGGAACTCTATCATCTTCTGTGACAATAAAGACTTCCTTACCACCTTCAAATGATTCTGCCTCTATAACAGTACCATTCTCTAGATTCATAGTAGCTAGTGTAACTTCTTCAGCTTTCACTTCTACTTCTTTTACTTCTTTTGACAACTCCATGCCTAAGATGTTTTTGATTTTACTAATTGTATCAGTTGCTTTCATGACTATATAATTATATTGATTTAAAAATTTATATTTTTGGTTTAAGTTTCTGTCTTACCAACTCCTTGTCCCCATATTGTACCATCACAGCATTCTATCCTATAATTGTTATCATCACAAAGACAACCTTTTGTAGATCTTATAGGACTAGTATATGATGGTGTTGGATTTTTTCTCTTTTTTTTACTCATCTTCCTTGTTGATTATAAGGTTTTACATAATTAGTAGCACCTTTATTCTTTGATGTCTTAGATTTAGCATGAACTCCCTTTCTTCTAACCTTCTTTTTTTCTAAAGTTGTTGAACTTATAAACTTACTCCTTGCCATTATCTATTAATTGGTACACAATTAGGAACTCTCTTACCATTCTTTATTTTAGTTCCATACATTTCATATCCTGATTGACATGGTTTCTTTAATTCATGCACTTCACAAGGCATGTACCATTCTTTACCTTCAATCTCATGCATATGATAACCCTCACATCCTATGTTCATAGCCATTTCTTCAGCTTTTTCTATGGAAGAATATGCTAATCTATCATCTATGATTGCAAAGTTATCATCAACTACTACAGTTTCAAGTTCTAACTCTCCTAATTCTCTTAGTTTGTTTCTACTCCAACCTAAAGCAGCTAACCCACCCCATAACAAGTATGATATATTAGCACATGCTTCACTATCATTCTCATTCTTTCTGTATTGATCTTCAGCTCTAGATAAATAGCTATACATTCTTTTAATTGTTTCTACAGAGATGTTCTTCTTTTGTGCTAATTGTGTTGCTCTGATCTTACCAACATCTGTTGCACATTTATTCTTTATTTTTTTATTGAGTTCAATCCCTCTTTCAGCATTATTTGCCACTCCATCAGGATAATCATTAAAGCTCTCTAATGCAACTTCTTTGTCCTCTATAACATTCTCTATTTCTGATAACAGAAACTCTGCCTCAAGGTGTTCTAATTCACTTAGAAAGTCATTCATCTTCTCTTTAGGTCTTTCAGCTTTATCAGCAAAATAGCCTTCTATTGAGAAACCTTTAACTACTCCTTCTTTTACATAGTTTTTCCATACATCATCAGAATCTACTCTAATTGCTCCCATCCATGTACCTACTGGAACTTCTTTAGTATTTTCATACAATCTACTCTTATCATACACTTCATCCTGAACTATCCAACTCTCTACAAGTGTTAATCCTTTTAAACTGTATTCATGTTCTAAACTTGCATTGTGTTGATTGCCTTGTTTAAGATACATCTGTGATGCCTTCTCTACAGTTTCATTAGAGAAGTATATGTAATAATCTTCATCTTCTCCTTTTCTTAAAATTGGTTTATTAGGAATTAATACAGCACCTAGTAGTATTCTTTTATCTTTTGATACTTCTGCTAATCTAATTTGCTCATCTTTTAATGCAACAAAATTTGACTGTATTGCAGGATTCTCTACAATAGAAATTGCATCAACTCCATTGTATTCAGTTTCCTCATCTAATATTAATTCTATAATCTTCATATTATTATAATCTTTTATTTTATTTATTTATTAAATTCCTGCAACCATTACTCTGTTTCTTGCAAGTTCTTGAGCTGTTGTAACTTCTTCTGCAACTACAAATGCTTGAATTGGTTCATTTTGTTTTTCTCCTATTGCTGATGCTAATTGATTAATTGGTGATGCACCTACTACATTAAAATCAGGAGCTTGTATTTGAGGTACTGGAGCTTGTCCTCCTCCACCTGCTGAAATACCACCAACACTTAGAACAGGTATTTGAGTTTGTTTTATTGCTTTAATTTGTGCAAACCCAGTAGCTAATACAGTAGCAACTCCTGCTATCTTAGTAACTAATGTACCTTCAGATTCTAAAACATCAGCAGCACCTGCATATGTAGATATTAATGCATTTGCTATACTTAATGCTTTTGCTGCATTTGAACCCTCAGTAGCAAAACCTAAACCTAATGCTGTAAACTTTAAAATAGTATCTGCTTTAAATTTTTCCCCAGTTTCAGTTATAGCTGTTGTATCATCTTCACTCTTTTTTGTAATCTCTGCAATAGCTGCAGCTTTAGCTTCTTCTAAACCTAATACATCACCATCATACTTTTTAGCTTGTTCTATTAAAGCATCATATCTTTCCTGAGCTTTAGTAACTAATAATGCTGTTTTTTCTTCTTCACTAATAGCTAATGCCTCTCTTTGTGCTAATGTGAATGCAGCTTCATCATCAAGTTCTTTTTGTTTATCTGCAGCAGCCTTATCTTGATCAGCTTTCTTTAATGCTTTCTCCTCATTATTAAGAGCTATAATTTGACCAGTTACTTCTTTTTGTTTTGTAAGTCTTGCAGTTTCTAATGTTATTAGCTCTGCTTTTAATTGTGCCTCTAGTTCTAAATCTTCTTTAGTAGAACCTGAAAGTTTGTTTTCTTCCTGAATTACATTTAATCTAATTCTAGCTAATGCTATTTCTTTATTTGTAATTTCTTCTTCTAATGTACTAGCCTCTTTAAGAAATCCTATTCTTTGTTCAGTTGTGAAATTTTCTCTATCTACTGCCTTTTCTAATAAGTCTGCTCTCTCTCTATCTGCTTTAGCTCTATCAACTATTAATTGTCTTTGAATCTTATCTCCTCTAGCTGTTGCATCTGCTAACTTAGAAACAATAGCAATTTCCCTTTTAGTTTCTTCTCCAAAATTCTTTACAGCATCAGTAGCTTCTTTGAAACTTTCTTTAACTCCATTCATAGCCTTTTCAGCTCCTTCAGTATCACCTCTAAATTTAGCTCCTAAATATTTACCAACTCCTAAAATTGCATTTCCAAAACTTGTCATGATGTCTGTAACATTCCCTACAACTACACCAATTTGTTTTGTGATTTTTATAAATTTATTTTGCCCTTCTTCTGAACTTGTGAAGGCTGCTGCAACTGCTGCTATTCCTGCAATTAGTAATCCTATTCCTGCAGCTTTAATTGCTTTACCAAATGTATTAATGCTTTTTATAGCACCAATAATAGCTTTTTTAGCATTATTAAAGCCTGAAACTAAGCCACCAGTTGCTTTGTCAGCAGCTCCATCTAACTCATCCATGTTTGTTTCTACCTGCTTGACTTCTTGAGCAGTTTCTTCAATAGCTTGATTAGCCTCTGTATTATCTACTTGAAAAAGTAACTGTATTTTCTTTATAACACTCATTTGTTTTTATTTATTTCCCAGTTAGCCATCCTTTTAGCAATCTTTAAGCCTTTTTTCCAGTTATCAGGTAGATATTTAGAACCTTGTGCAAACTTTATATTGTCAGTTTCACCATTTACTATCTGTAGTAAGTCTATAATGTTCTTTAACATGCTACTTATATAATACTTAATTGAGATTTTTTTAATAATTTTTGATATTCTTTGTAATCATCTGATCCATTCCAATTATTCTCTCTCCACCATGATGTTACTATGTATTTTGTACCTTCTTTTACATCTTCACCTGAATGCAACTTATATTCATCAGGTTTCCCCATGTGTAAATTATTCCAAATGACAGCTTTGTACTTTTTTGGCTGTATTTCTTTTTTAAGATGTCTAAAATTTGTAGTACCTCCAGTAAAATCATCATTTAAATACAACATAAATGTATATGTTCTGTTTCCTGATGCTAAACAATTCATATCATAGTGTTCTCCTATAAAGTAATCAGGATGCTCTCTAAAGTATTGACCTTTTTCATATCTCTGACCTTGTAATACTTCTCCTTTATTAAAAGGCACACCTAAATATTTGGCAATTCTTTGGTGAATCTTTTTAATAGTAGGATTTTTACTGTCTAATGTTGCTGAGTATGATGTTCTAGCAGTATCTAATTTACTATATTGATTTTTAGAACCTGCAACTGTAGATTTATGTGCAAACTTATCTATTAAATATATTAAGTGATCTGCTTCAGCTTTGTTTATAAAATTTTCTACTTCTTTAATCATTCTTTTTATTTTATTGTGACTGACAACTGTTAGTATATGGACCTTGTAGGTTAGTACCTGACCAATAATAATAGTTCCCTGCAGGTTGGTCTGCAAAATACCTAGCAACATTTAATACAGTATTACAAGATGAATTTGTGTAAACAGTATTTGCTTGTTCTATTGTATTTGCATCTATATAAACAGTTCTAGGTGTAGTTTGGTTACATAAATCAGGAGCTGTTGATGCATAAAATAAGCTCTGACTTCCACATATTGGAGTAGGTGGAGGTGTAGCAGGAGGAGTAGGAGGAGTAGGTGCATTCTCATTACACTCTATACAGTTTTCTCCTGCTGTAGTAGCAGTTGAAAATATAGTGAAGTTTGTTATGTCTTGTGGGTTAACAGCATTTTCTAAATTAGTAACCCATCTCAAACATTCATAACCAGTTGTACCACCCCTTTGTATAACCCACCATGATGATATTTGTAGTGTTTGACTTACAACATATAAAATTTGACCATTAGGATCATCACAAGTAATAAACTGTGCATAGTATGGACCTTGTGGTGCAACTGGTGGTGTAGGTGGTGGAGTTGTAGGACAACTTGTAAATGAAGTAGGACTCATAGGTCCAGCATTGTTTCCTGATGTTACCAATCCTACTACTTTATATGTAGTTCCACCATTACCAAAAGATACAATATCATTTGTGTTAAAAGTAATCTGTGTGTTATCTTGCTGTGATCTCCAACCAGTTGTGCCATCATCACATTTTTGTAATGAATAATAGTTTACAACTGGAGGTGTTGTTGGACATCCAGTAGCACCTGTGTCTGTTACAGTACCTACATTAGCAGTTGAGTTTGTAGTACCTACAACTATATAAAAAATTCCATTAGAATCTTGAACTCTTGTACCATTAGGATCATTTTCAACTAGATTTGGCAGCTCTACAGTTGTATTACCACTTCTATAACCACCTTGTAAAGTTCCACATTGTTTTAAAGACCAGTATAAAGGACATGCTGTTAATGTTGATTTTGTTACAGATCCCACACTAGTTCCTGATTGAGTAGTTCCTGTTACCTCATATATCTGACTAGGTGTAGCAGTTTCAAAAACAAAATCTCCTACTGCTAAAGCACTTAACTGTTCAGTTGTTTGTGCTGATATAAAACCTGTATTGTTTGTAGAACATTGTTTAAGCTCCCAATAATATATATCATTTGGTTGAATAGTAGTTGGACATCCAGTTGCACTTAAACTAACTACAGAGATTACACCACTTGAAAAATTATTAGGTGTATCTGTATTACCATAAACAATATAAACCTCTCCATCAGGACCTTGCACTCTAGAACCATTAACAGGGTCTTCTGTCATACCAGTTAATTCAGCAGTAGTTTGTTCTGAAACATATCCACCTACTGATGTTGTACATTTTTGCATTAACCAATAAAAATCTGTAGGAGTAGGAGTTGCAGTAGGACAACCATTACTACCTAAATCTACTAATGCAGCTACAATACCATTTGTGTTAGTAGTAGTCCCTATAACTGTATATATAAATCCATTTGCATCTTGCACTCTTGAACCAGTTTGTCCATTAGCATCAATATCTAAATCAATTTGGTCTGTAGTTTCAGGTGATACATAGCCAGTTTGATTATTAGAACACAATTTTAAAGAGTATCTTATTGGATCAGGTGTGCCACCTCCTGAAGGACATGTACAAGTAGATAAAGCTCCTATATTAATTGAACCAGTTGTATTACTTGTTGCTGCTACATAATAACATGTACCATTATATGTTCTTTCAGTTCCTGCTAAATTAGATAAATTAGAAAACCCATAATGTTGTATTGAGCTTGTGTTAGAACAAGAGTTTAAAGTATAGTAATAAACTGGACAAGTACAAGTAGGCAAACTACTCACATCTATAGTTCCAGTATTTGTTGTTGATGCAATGTTGTAACATGTATTATTATATGTTCTGCTCCCACTTAGTCCTGCTGTTGCACTAAAACCATATAAAACAGTTCCAGTTCCATCACATCTTGTTAAACTATAATAATATGTTGTTGGACCTTGTGTACAATTATATACTTTAGGACTAAAAGCTGATACAGTTTTTGCTGATACTACAGTTGGCTGTCCTGATGTATTATTTACAATAGTTGAAGTTGTTGTATTACTATTAATAATCACATATGCAACATTATTAGAATCTTCTACTTTTTCTGTTATAGCATATGTAGGATTTGTTACTGCTGTTGATGTTCTAAAAGTACTCTCATTATCTGAACACCTCTTTAAACCATAATATAATGTAGGAGGAGTAGTTGATTCAGGACATCCTGAGAATCCAGTATCACTAACTGTTTTTGCTGTGTAAGTTCCTGGTCCTATATTTCCTTTAACAATATAAAAGTTTCCACCTTCTGTTAGCCTTCTATTATTTACAAAATTAAAATTTGCTATTGTAGAAGATGATTCATAAAAAGTTCCTGAGTTAGCACAATCCTCAAAGTAAAGCACATTAGTTTCAGGAGTTCCTTCAGGTTGAGTTGTATCACCACCTCCAGTATCAGGATTAATGCTAGGTATTACATCAACTGTTTCATTTAACAACTGCATTTGACTCTCACCACTTAATAGATTTGTTGTTATACTGTTTATTTTATAAGACTCATTGTTAATGGTTACACTATCTGCTAAACTGTAATTTAAAATAAACTTTTTTGGTAATCTTGCATTTAGTCTTGTTAGTCTTTTAGATCTATTAAATACTGATTGAATATAAAACCTATAATATTTTAAGAATAATGTTTGATCAAAAGCAGTACTATTAGTAAACTCATTTAACTCTAAATTAAAATGTATGTTTTCTTTATTTACTTCAGGTTGAATACTTACTGAATTGCTTGGCATCCAAAATTCACCAAAGTCATTTATTCCTCCAGTTCCAGTTTTCTGTTCTAGAAATCTTATATCATTAGCTGATTGTTGAAATATTGGAATAAACAAAACTGCATCTTCAAAGTAAGGTTCTCCATTTTCATTAGCCATCCATCCTACTTGTACTTCTGTTTCATTACTACCATTTAATAATTTTTCATATTTTAAATGTGCAAATGGCAGCTCTACATTAAATACTTTGTTATTACTATCTAGTAATTCACTATTGTTGTATTTCAATGAACCCCAATCTGATCCACTTAGCTGACTGTGTTGTTTTGCTAACCTTGTATCTGTGTCTTTATATTTAAAAATAATTTCTTCATATGGCAATGCTTTATCTATTTCACTAGAACTTGGATCAACAAATTCTGTAATATCTCTAATAGAACCTGAATTGTAAAACTCCTCTAAAGTTTTTACATGTATAATTCCATCTTTTTCAAAGGCTGTTAGATTAAACATTTTAAACAATCCACTAATAAAATCTATTGTTTTTAGAGATGGTAGATGGTCTTTAATTATAAATTCTTTTTCAAGAGGTATAATTACATTTGTAAGTTGATGGCTAGAGCTGTTACCACTTGAATCACTTGCTTGAAAAGTAAAATTAGATAATTGAAAAGCTGTAGTAGTTTCAATTTCTATTGTATAACCTGCTGATGTGTTATACATAAACACAGTAAATGAGCCAGTTGTATTAGTTCCTCCAGTAAAGTTTTGTGAAAATACTTCTGATGTGCCACCCCTTCTTACTCTAATTGTAAAATCAGGATATGCTGAGGTAGCTTGAAAACTAAACACACCAGTTATAAAATCTCTTTCAGGTAACCCTTGAATGTAAATTGCATTAAATGTAACTGCTAGTTTATTATTTAATGCTTGTGCTGTGCTAAACCCTGATACTTGTTTTAGAGCTGTCCCCATATCTTCAAACTGCCTACCCTCTGTATTTTGACAAAGCATATAGAGTTTTTTATAACCCTCTGGACCATTTGTTAAACTAAAGAAATCATCACTAAATCTGATTGATGTATATTGATTTTGTATTGCTCTTACAATTAAGTGAACTGGAATAGCATAAGTTAAATCTTCAAAATACACCCCATGTACATCTGCAGCAGTTTCTGATCCTGCATTAGTTGGTGCTAAGTTTCCTCCTAGCTCTAAATTTTCTGAACCATCTGCATTCTGATATGGAACTGTTATACCTCCATCCATATATAATCTAGCTGAGTTAGATATTAAAGGACAGATAACTGATTTGTAATAAGTTACATTAGTTCCTAAATCATCTACTGTGACACCTGATGTACCTCCTAAACCATCCTCTGTAGTTAAAAGATTTAATACTTGTGATGCACTATATGTAGTATTAAAATTGTCTAGCCAGTTTAATGAGTTGATTTCATCTTCTCTTAGTGTGTCCTTTAATGTAACTGTATTACCAAAAAAGGTAACCTTGTATGATTTAGGTTGATTGTTTTCTATTGATACTCCTTCTAATCTTAAAAGTCCTTCTTTAAATGGTATTGTATTTAACTCTATTCTAGCAGGAACTTTCTTTCTAGCATCAAATGATGTACCAGTTGCTAAATTAAATCTATAATAATGTTTGAATATTTTGTTGTTTTCTTTTGATGCAGGTAAGTTAAAAGGTTTTGAGAAGTCTGTAAACACTTTAGAAACATCCCTAACATCTTGAATTGTTTGATTAAGACTTAGGCTTTCATCTTCAAATATTTCTACTCTCTGATTATTAATGTATAATTCATATCCATTCATTATCTCACATTGTTTAAGATGTCATATGCAAATTCAAAATCTAAACTATAATTGACAAGTTTATTGTTTATCTGTGTTTTCTTTTCTAAAGAATTAGTTACAACATTTATTGGAGAAACTACTGATCCTATTTGTACCCAAACTAATTCAGATAGCATTATTTGTTTTATAGGTTCAAATTGTCCCTCATCTACATAACCAGTATTCATTCTGATTGTTTCAGATCCTTGTTTGTTGTATTGTAATTTTTGATGATCTAAAGGTGAATATGTTGATCCTGAAATTATAGTTGATTTGTAACTCTTTTGATTTGTACTTAAAGACTGAACATTCTTCTTATTAAAATAATACTCTTGTAAAGCTCCAAACTTGTTTAAGAATATAACTTTTAAAATATTGTAAACTGGTTCACATATCCTTCTAACAGTTATTGGAAGTCCTGCTATTGTCTGAGTTCCTCCATCTGCTAATGTATCAGGAATTGTTGTATAAGTTACACCATTAGATGATTCAGATGGGACATATGCAGCTCCAGTTTCAGGAAGATACATTGTAGTGTTTGATTGTAATAGTTGTCCTGCAACTAATTGCTTGTTAGAACCTTCATTAAATTCACTATAAGCATCAAATCCATATATATTATGTTCAATTAATTGACTAGAACTTTGTGCTGCAATAGCTCTTTGTTCTTTAGTTCCAGTAAAAAAGTTAATATCAATTTCTGCTGTAATTACTAGACTGTTTTTTGTAGTTGTGCTATATGGAAATACACCATCCCATGTAACATCTAAATAGTCTTTTATCAATTCTGACACCTCAAAGACTACATTGTTAGAGTTTGTGTTTTTTGAAATAACATATTGATTAACACTATTTATTTTAATTGAAAGGTCTGCTGAACCTGATGCTGATTGTGATGTTTCATTTAAGAAAAAAGGTGATCTAAGTCTTACTAAGTAATTTGCCATGTTATTT
>Ga0098048_1000240_pt1 | contig 28064 bp, 33 predicted proteins | sample 13_taG_FD_75052 | JGI IMG/M metagenome (GOLD analysis project Ga0098048, IMG submission 75052) | Marine viral communities from the Subarctic Pacific Ocean - 13_ETSP_OMZ_AT15268 metaG | ecosystem: Environmental > Aquatic > Marine > Oceanic | place: Pacific Ocean | collected 2015-01-16 | reverse complement strand
CTACAATGATGTTTGGCATAGACAAAGAGGCAAAGCAGGCCATGACGGTTTTATAGAAATCACAGGCGATTACAATGATGTGCTTTTAGACCAAAAAGGCAGTGGTGGTAAAAAATGGGCAGACATTGTTTTAGATGGCAATGGACATAGTGTTGATATAAATCAACGTGGCACAAATTATGCATCAGCAACAGTTGATTTAACATTTGGCACAGGTGCTTACACATTTGATTTATCACAGAATGTTTCAACATCATCAGCAACTTATAGTCTTACAGGTATATGTAATAATGGAGGAGGCTGTTCAGTCTCAGTCAACCAAAACAATTAAACTCTATAAATATTGACATGGAGATCTTTTACGATAAAGGTCAGTATTTTTCTCATACAGATTATTTCAAACTAAAAGAAAGAACTGATAGTAACCAAAAATATATCTACCCTATAGAAATAGATATGTCTATTTCTTGTCCTCCCTATGATAATTTAGAATTAGTAGAACGTGCAGAAAATTTTACATACGAGATACCTGATAATATTTTAAATGATGTAAATAAAGGTTTATGTAAAATACTATTTGATTTTACACATGAATGTTATGATATAACATACAAGTATAACGGTAATAAAGATTATACACACATAATAATCATGAACACACAAAACAAATATAATTTAGATAAATCAGAAGTTATATTGGCATGTGGTAATATAAAACCTTTTAAAGATGTTAGTTATAATGTAGTAACAGTACAAAGCCAAATGTTTATGCCAGTTTATCAGGGTGATGCCTATTTACAAGAAAAAAGGGATAATATTTTAAATGGTAAAGAAAACAAATATAAATTGCTTACCTTTATGGGTAAACCATATAAACACAGAGCCAGATTAGCAAAATTTATATATTCACAAAATTTAAAAAAATATAATATTGTATCTTGTTTAACACCCTTTGATGATATTAAAGTATCTGATTGGAAAGAAGAATTACAACTTAGTGATGAATTCTTAAACACATTACCCTGGGAATATGATGCAACAACGGAAGATGTACATAATAATATTAAATGTTCTCTTACAACTACTCCTGAAAAACAAGCACATGCAGATTCTTACATAAGTTTTGTAAGCGAAACATTTTTCGAATATACTAGTTTAGACGATAATCCTTTTGAATTAGATATGACAGCGAAATCGACAAAACCAATTGTAACTATGCAACCATTTATACTACATGCTCAAATAGGAGCATTAGCATATATTAAAAGTTTAGGATTTGAAACATTTAGTAATTATTGGGACGAATCATACGACGGACTAACGAATCATTATAAAAGATATAAAGAATTAATAACCTTATACAAAACATTAAGTCTGACACCTCATAAAGAATTGACTTTAATGGTTAAGGATATGTATCCAATACTTCAACATAATTTAGATCTTTATAACGATATAAGGGATAATGGTAAATATTTAAAAGAACTCTATGATACATTAAAATCCATGTATCAATAAATGCTTGACAAGGCGTAGTTTTTTTGCTATAATTATTTTGAACTATGAAACATATGATCAAATGGCTGAAGATAACAGCCGGTATAAACTTATATCTATCCGTTATAATGACGTTTGTGTTTTTAACACTACTGTTTGCAATAGTATCTGATTATAATTTAACTAATGCAGACGAATATGTTAGGTTCTTAATAAAAGAAGAAATGCAAAAAGACCCTAATGGAAATAACTAATTACACAAACAGTCTTAAGATTTATTTTCTTGCTTTTGTAAGTGTACACATAATTGCATTCGGTGTGTTCTTCCCATTGATAGCATTTTTAATATTTTGTGTATTAATGCCTTTTCTTTGGATTACTACAGTCTATATGATAATGTTTAATTATTGTAGACAAGAAGGTATAGGCTGGCCCTACACAGAAGGTAATCCAGTTTTACTAGACCCGCATTTAACTCCTTTTTATTACTTAAACGATTACGACCCATTTATAGACTACTTTGATTATGACCCACGTTACTAAGTACACAAACAGTTTGAGAAACTATGCTATTGCTGTAGCAAGTGCTCACGTAGTAGCATTAGGTTGGTTATATCCAAATGTACTAATGTTTATAGTTGTTCCCCCAGCAATATTTTATTTGCTTTTCTTATATTGCGAATTGATGTACGAAATAGAAGTTGGATACAGACAAAAACTATTGGAAAAAATTAGAGAAGCAGAAGATGATGTTACAAGAGATGTATTAACATGGGAATTAATATTACATGAAGAACATAGTTTGTTTGGAAATGCTTCAAACGACAGGTTAGGTTTTTAATTTAATGATAAATATATTATGTTATAATGACAGATGGTTTTATAACAATCTTATATATAGGAGAAAAAGATGAATAAATTGAAAAATGTATTTTTTGGTGTATTCTTTGTTATGTTCGCTCAAGGTTGTGCTACAGTTGGTACTGTAATCGACGGCGGTCAAAAACTTGCAACAGATACAATTGATACGGTTACTGGCACAGCCAGTGGTATTGTTGGTTCAGTGGCAAATGATGTTGGTAGTATTGTTCAAACTGGTGCAGAAGTAGGTGTTGGATTAGTCCAAACTGCGGCTGATACAGGTGCTGGATTAGTGAAAGTTGTTGCTGACGAAGTAAACGACCAAACTGATGCTTTACAAGACGAAGACAAAAAAGAAGAAGCAAAAGAAGAGCCAAAAAAGTAACACGCTCATTCTTTAAACCCTTTAAGTTTTTAACTAAAAACGAAAAGGTAAAAGTCTTACCCTCAGTAGAGGATGAGCAGGTTTCAGACGAGGAGATCCAAGAGTTTATTAAACAGGTAAAAATGTATCAAAAACTTATGGAATACTGCTCTAAGAATCCTAAAGAGTGTGAATAATTGTGAAAAGAGCGATAATTTGTTTATTGTCGCTTTTTTCTTCTAGTCTATTTGCCTTAGACCTAACATACAATCCTCCAATAGATCCCTATTACTGTGATAATAATCCAGTAGAATGTATACCTCTTCCTAGCAGGATACCTCAGTTTGAAATACATGAGCGAACCACAACAGTACAATGGGTTACATTTTTTACATTCCAAGTATTAGATGCTTACTCAACATCACGAGCAATGAAATATGATTGTATAAAAGAAATAAATCCACTGTACACAGAACGCCCAAATGATGCTAGACTAGTTGCAACAAAAACTTTATTACTGGCTCCAGCATTGTTATACAACGATGGTTATAAAAAAGTCACTCCAGAAGAATTAGATAGTACTAATATGGTATATATGTTTGTGGTAGCAAATAACTTTAGATTGCTAAACGACGCCAAGCGAAACTGCAATAAAATACGATAAATACTAGTATGAAATGGTTATACAGCGGGTACGCGGTAGCAGTATCGATTCTTCTATTACTCGCACTTAGGGTAATTGATCCTACGCCATTACAAAGTTTACGTGGACAGGTATTTGATAGTTATCAACAACTAGATGAAATAGTACCAAGTCAAGATGTTGTGTTGCTTAACTTTGGCGAAAACACATTAGCAACATACGGCCAATATCCCTTCCCCAGACAATATTATGCTCAACTAGTTATAGACGTTGCAAGTAAAAATAGTGGTGTCTTAGGTTGGACTATTATGTTTCCTGAAGCAGATAGATTTCAGGGAGACGAAACTTTCGCTAGTTTCCTACAGCAAAATGTAGTAAACGTACCTGGTGCAAGACGTAATCCTATAAATTTTAATGTACTAAGCCAAACACCTAGTGTAAAAGGTATAAAAACATCTGGACCACATATAGGTACAGGCACAGTAGGACCAGTTCCTGCAAAAGACTATTTGCTTAAATGGCCTAACTTAGTTACTAACATACCTATATTGGAGACTGTAGTAAATGGTAAAGGCGTAAATGCATCTGCACCACAACCAGACAATCAAACACGAACCTATCCATTAGCAATCACAGTAGAGGATAGAATTTATCCTAGTTTTGCTGTTGAAATGCTTAGAGTAAGTAGAGGACAAAAAAGTTATATTGTTAAAACAAGTGAGATAGGTATTCAAGAAGTTGCTGTTAAAGGAGTAACTCCAATTGTTACACAACCAGATGGCACAGCATATATACGTTTTAATAATAGTTTTGAAACTATAGAGTATACTGGTGCTGATAGCATACCAGATCTAGCAGGTAAAATGGTTATAGTAGGTGTAACAGCAGAAGGCATTGCTAACCCGGTACCTACTCCACGTGGTAATTTGTATCCGCAAGAGATACAAGCTCATATGCTACAAAACTTTATAGATGGTAGTAATATAACTAGAAGTCAATTGAGTGCTATCACAGAGCTTCTCATAGGGCTACTGACTATGTTATTAGTTGCTTTAGCAGTATATAGACTACCTTTATTACTTACGGCTCCTATAGCACTTACTGTATTAGGCGGTATAGCATATTATAGTGTAAAACAATACACAGGAAGTTTAGTATTAGTAGATGCTACTTTCCCTGTATTAAGTGGCTTTTTGGTATTTACACAGGCGGCATTTAATAATTTTTACAAACAGTTTAAATTACGTGAACAAATTAAGAAACAGTTTGAGCATTACTTGGCACCAGCAATGGTTAAAAAGTTACAAAAAGATCCAAGTCTATTACGTTTAGGTGGAGACACAAGAACAATGACATACTTGTTCTCAGACATTCGTGGATTCACTCCAATATCGGAACAGTTTAAAACAGACCCACAAGGCTTAGGTAATCTTATTAACAGATATATGACACCAATGACTGATCTAGTAATGCGTAAAGAAGGAACAATAGACAAATATATAGGCGATGCCTTAATGGCAATATGGAATGCTCCACTTGATGTAGACAATCACGCTCAGTTGGCAATAGAAACAGCACAGGAAATGGAAGTAGAACTTAAAAAACTAAACAAACAACTTAAAGCAGATGGACTTATGGAGTTAGGTGTTGGTATAGGTATTAACACAGGTGATGCAGTTGTAGGTAACATGGGCAGTAATCAACGTTTTGATTATACTGTTTTAGGTGATAGTGTAAACTTAGCGGCAAGACTAGAAGCACAAACAAAAGAGTATGGTGTGTTCTTTATGTTTACAGAGCATACACTAAAACAAATTAACACTCCGGAAAATTTAGTAATGCTAGATAAAATTGCTGTAAAAGGACAGACAGCACCTGTAACAATTTATACTATACTAAATGACCACAAGTATGCAAGAGTAGTAAACAGAATGGTAGATGCATACCAAAACAGAGAGTGGGCAACTTGCTCAAATCAAATAGTTATAATAAAAGATCATAACTGGAATAATACACTAGCAGAACTTTATGCAGAAAGAATTAAACAACCAATGCCAACAGGAGATTGGGACGGAGTTGAACGTAAAACAACTAAATAGTAGTATGAAAAACTTTTTACACAATATATCACAGAAAGTAAAGCCTTCATTAGTATGGCTATGGCAAAAGACTAAGATTGCAGTCCAGTTTATCGTAAAACTATTAATTACAATATGGAAAGCAATACTAAGACTTTGGTTTAAAATTATCTATGAAGAATATGAATTAACAGTATGGTACTTAAAAGATTCTGTTAGAGATAAAGACGGAAACATCACAACTACAAGATCACATAAAAGATATCTTTTAAAGAAAATTTCTAAGAAAACTCCAAAACATATCAAAGGAAAGGATATGGACGGAAGAGCATTTGAAATTAGAACTGTAGAACCTTTTGATTATCAGATAAGAAAAATTTATTAATTACTCGTCTGGGGTCCAATCCTTTAAATTTCTAAAAAACATATAGTAATGTCTAAAATCTTTCAGTTGTTGTTTAGCATGGAAAAGTTCTAAAGGAACTCCCTTACCATGGTTAACTAATGGAAAATAATATCTTTTAATAATTCTTTCTAATTTTTTTGTATCGGCACCTAAGGCATCTAAAATTATATTATTAAAAAGGCGGTCAGTAACCAGGTCAACTAGCCAATAATGATGAGGATTATCTGGATTATATCTTCTAATTACTTCTCTAGATTCGTAAAATAATGCTCTAATTGGATTCATACCTGGCCTGTAAGGTTGCATAGTTTCTTTGAATCTAAAACTTTCATGCTCTGAAGACATGTTTTTCATTACACGAGCGTAGTCTTTTTTCATTGCTTCGTTTAAAGATTCGATATTTTCACCAATATTCTGGTGATACTCTTTTAGAAGTTTATCAAACATTTTTTGATACTTTGCGGGTAACTGGTCATAATAGACATCTTGAATTTGGTCTATTTCTATGGCCCCTTCTAGTAATGTATGTGGTATGGTTTTAGTTCTTTGAAACTTGTCTAATTCGGTTGTTATCCGCAAAATAACAAAATCGATTATTTCGCCTTTGCTCATGTCTAGTATTTATCAAGAATTTATTTGTAGTATTGTGTGTAGTTTATCTGTGCCACCGTTTTTATGTAAGGTAATTTTTGCCCCATTATGTAATGGCTTAGGCCATTGACCAATGTCTACCCAGGCATAACCGGCACTCTCTCCATTAAGTTTTGGTGGCTGGAATTCTTGTTCTACTACATAAACGAAACTGTAATAGTAAAAGTTTTTGTCGCTACTTTGATATACATCTATAGGATTTAGTTTTTGTAGTTCTGGAACGAACCCGATTTCCTCTTCTAATTCACGTTGTATACATTGATAAGGAGATTCTCCTACTTCAATTATACCTCCCCAAAAACCCCATGTGTGATTAAATCGTTTGTTGCCCTCTCTGAGTTGCAACATACATCTGCCTGTATCTTTAGCAAGGAATACTACTCCTGCCGCTGTTGTTGTCATCTTAAAGTGTTAATCTCCAAAATCCTGGATTGTATTCTCCTTCATAACTACTTATCCAGATTCCGTCAGCCCACTTGTATTGACTGGTTGTAAATGTATTAATTACTTGTTGTTCTGTAGTATTTGCACTAGAGTCAAATACAACTATCCATTTAGAACCGTTGTATTGTATAATGTCGTTTGCAGAAGCATCAACACTCCATTTTGGGTATCCTGTTACAGATAAATCTTCTGTAATTAAATATCTTTGATCAACTGCCGCCGCGGCTAATGTGCCGTCTCCAGGAAAAGAATCTCTTGGGTCTATAATTTTATCTACTGCGGTTAATGTTGTTGAGGGCAATGTTTCTTTATCTATATTAAAAATTAATGAAGTCTCACTTAATGGATTAGCAGTTACAGTACCTATTACTTCGTTTAGTAGGTCGTCGCTGTCTGTACCAATATTTAATTTTAATAGACTAGTTGCAGTAAGTTCTCCTACCATATCTATAATATCACTCCACTTTTGCGGAACTCCACCTGCATCTACAAGAGTAGCACCGCTACCCACTATTTGTATATAATAATCATTTGGTGTAACAACTATTTCAGCAGTATCTTCAACGTTACCAAAGAAGTCGCCGTAGTCTTCACTAAAGCCTAAGCCTTCTACACTATTGGTTGAATGTACATCTGCTATAATACGTTGTATAATACTTTGTCTTTTGACTTTTGCTGGAGGACTTATCCAAATAGGTATGGCAAATGTTAAAGTAGATATATCTAAATTTTCATCAACACCTGCAGGTATGCCTCTACTACTCCATGCAATATCTGTTAATTCAACCTCAAATACACTAGACCAATCTAATGGATTATCGTTACTTTGTAATTGGATACTGGGATTAAATAAAACAAATATTTGTTCTAGAACCTGTAGTTTAGTATCTGTATTAGTAGTCCATATGTCTACTTGAAGTGTCATATTAAATGGAACAGGCATATACCTTTGTGTAGTATATAAATTACCTTGTTCAGATGTATATTTTCCTTGTACAGAATCCCATTCTCTTTCTGCAACTTGATTAGTATCAACTAAGAATGGTTCATGTGTTCTATCTCTTGCCGGCTGTATACTAGCAATGTTTACACTTATAAAAGGTGCAGAGTTTATTATGTTTTCTGAATTATTTCTTAAAATGCTAGAAACCATTCTTTGTGCATCACCGTATCTTGCAGGTATACGATTATATTTTACGCCTTTTTTAGTATTCTCTCTTACTTTAAAATTAGAGAATATTCGTATGAGTTGAATTAGATATCTTTTTATCTGCTCGTCATACCAATAATCTAAATTTTTTCCTGCCATTTTATTCTTCTTCCAAATCTATTTTGTTTTGTATGTCTCTAATAGCATCTTCAAATACTTCTTCTAATTCGTAAATAGCACTTTCTAAATTATTTTTTGCCCTGTAAACTTGATTGACATTATATTCGTCTAATTCCAGTCCGTGTTGTTCTGCTATATTAGAAAGACTGCTAATAATTTCCATGTGCATATCTGCATATTTAATATTTTTTGTTTCTTTTCTTGCAGATTCTAAAGCACCTTGCAAGTCATATAACTTGTCTTCTAATGGACCTAGGTCTTCTTTTAAAATTATGTCGTTTAGTTTCATTTTAATTATCCGTTTTTGGCTTTAATACTTTACTTAAATTTTGTCTTTCGTTTATTGTTTCACCATCATTTGTATTTGTTAAGTTATTGTTATTGATAAACCCTTGTAAGATTCTATTAGCCGCTGACCAAACACCTCTACTATCGGTACCAACATTTAACCAACGTGTTCCAGACTTTTTAAATAGTCTGTTAGGACTAAAGTCTGTCCTTAAAAAATAATCGCCGTCACTTGTTCCACTTTGTGGAAAACTTTCTCCACTGCCTACTAAACTTATTCCGTTTATAGGTGTACCGTCTCCAGCCGCAAAGTCTAATGTCGGTGACGGTTTGCCTGGTACTGAATCATCAAAATATAAATGTGCAGTATCTCTAAACTGTGGTGCAAATGGAACGTCATTTTCTGCTTGTTCTAATATTTTATCATTAATATTAATTTCATTTGCGTATGTACTGATTAGATTTCTTAAATCTTCTTCCTCTTCACCTGTACCAAGAATGTCTCTGTATTCTTGACTATCAGTTATTGGACCTAATTTAACTCTCCAAAGATGAGGCCACCAACGAGGGTCGTATCCTTCTGCTGGCCTGCTTCCGTCAGTGACTACATAAAATCTGTTTATTGCCTCTTCACTACCTAATAATAAATCGTCTCGTAAATGAGGAAGTTCTAGTACATCACCGGGCATTAATTTCCTGCCTATAGATTCAACCATGCTTTCAATATGGAAGTTCATGAACAATGTATCATTTGCTAGGAACATACCAAATTGTGTTAGATCAAAGGCATCATTATCACCTAAATTGTATTGTCCTCGTAATTCGTATATGTCTTCGCTATACTTTCTATCTCTGTTTTCTAAAAATAGTAAGTCTTGTATAAACACTTCTGAATTACTGCCGGCACTTGAAGGCCTTGTAGGATCATTTTCGTCTACAGTTTCATGTACTCCTAAATATTTATGAATATTTACTCCGGTTCCTCCGGCGTAGATGTGCTCACCAACTATTCTGTCAGTAAAAGTGTAGTCATTTCCCTTGACCGGATTCCATAAACTTAATCTAGGCATACTACTATTTATCAGTCTTCACTTCTTACTGAGGACTGTCCTAATACTAATAATTTTTTAGCAATGTTTTGATTATTAGAACACGAATCCATACAAGTATAACAGTATTTTCCGTTTAAATCACCATTCATACCTGCAGGCAAGTCTTTTTTAAATAAATTTGAATTTAAAATATCTTCTATTTTATTATCTTTACTTAAAACATTATTATAATTTCCATACATTTCATTAATTTGTTTTTCACCAGTTTGAATTTTATTTGCATGAAAACAGCATGGAAATATACTGCCGTCTGCATTTAAAAATATTTCGTAAAAATCCCACTCTTCTGATATACTAAAGCAATCTATATCAATGTTGTAATTATTTTTACTAATATACTTTTGTATATTAACCTCGTTATACATATCTGGATCTGGGTAAGTAAACTTAGCATTTTCCTGCATAAAAGGTACATGGTCGTCTATTAAATTATTAGAACCGTAAGGTTTTAATGTGTAAAGAAGATTGTAATTGCCATCTTTGTTCGGTTGCCTATCATAAACAGGCATAGTAACTGTACTACCAGTATCAATATCGTACTGAAATCCGTATGGTTGTTTAATTCGTAGTTCTAAATTATAAGACTTACAATGTTCTTTTATGTTTTCTATATCCTTTTTATTATGATCAAATAATAAAAACTCCCAAGCACCATTACTCCAATTGTACGAATTAAAATAAAATTTAGTAATCTCCCTGCCATCGTTTACAGGTGTTTCTATCCATTCTCCATCAGTACTATTTAAATTACTATTTAGACCTAAAAAATAACTTTGAAAGTTTTTCCAAAGTTTATCCCATTTTACATTTTTCCTATGTAAATGGTTTGTTTCCGACAAGCCGTCTATACTCCAAATTACACCGCCTTGTTTTTCAAAAACTTTTCCTTTAAATGCTTCGCCTAACGTAAACCAGAATTTTTCATTTCTAGCACCACCGTTTGTTCGTATTTCTATTCTAGTGTCAGGATTACATGTAAATAAAAAATTAACAATTTCTACAAGGTCATGGGCATTACTAGGATCACCAAGGTTACCACAAAAGTTCCATGCCTTAATTTGCTTACAAAAATCTACACCAATGTAGTCTGTAAAATATTCTAAACCTAATTCGTTATTTTTAATAAAGTCTTTTACAGGACCTCCAAAGGCCGCTCTAGCACAACCAGGACATTCTGAATTACATCTGTCTGTAACTTCTACATGAACTGCATTTATTGGTTTATTGTACATGAACAGATTTTGATATTGTGAATTTAGGTAGCATTGTACTACTTATCAATAAAAAATTAAAACATAATATTATAGCGATAAATATTGGCATGACAGCAGTTAGAGGTGCAAGGCCTATAAGAAATAAAGAAGTATCTGATTTCCATTTTCATTTAGATAAAAATGATTTACAAGTTCCTACATTAGAGGAGTATCAAAATGTGTGGAGAGAATGGTTAAATTTTAGTAATAACAAAAGTTTAACAGGATTAAGTACATTTAAATATGCAGACTATACACAGGGAACAAGTCAATCGTTTGATAATTTTATTTTACGACATAGTAAAGATAGACAAATTATTGTATTAGAAGGTGACTTTCAATATCATGCTTGTTTAGGAAAACATTTAGACTTTAAATATATTCCTTATCCACATTATTTAGAAGAACATTTAGATGGTTTAGGTCTACATGCATTAATTGTAAGTGCTCCATTTAGTGATTTTGGTTGTATACATCCTGATTTTGAGCATTTAATGAAAGTATGTAAAGTGCATAATGTTCCTGTTTGCTTAGACTTAGCATATTGGGGTATTTCTAAAAACATACATATAGACTTAGATAACTTCCCTGCAATAGAAGAAGTTACATGCAGTCTTAGTAAGCCTTTCTTCACACTAGAAAACCATAGAGTGGGTATAAGATTTACAAGGGAGTATGTAGATGACGGTGTAAGTATGCTTAATGAAGTTAAGATGGCTAATAATTATAGTATGGCATTAGGTGTTGAATATATGAAAAACTTTTCACCTGATTATAATTGGGACAAATATAAAGATCAATATGAGCAATTATGTTTAGAGCAAGATCTTGTATATAGTGATAGTGTAATATTTGGATTAGGAGATGCTGAAAGACACCAAGAATTTAATAGAGGTATAGAAGGTAATTTTAGAGTCTGTATTTCCCAATATTTAAGTGACTATTAAATAAATAGTCACGAATATACATTACACAGGAGAAATAAATGATAGTAAATTCTCACAACGATTGGGACCCATTAGAAGAGATCATCGTTGGACATGCCCACCACAGCAGAATAGCAACTGACATTTCAGCAAGAAGTTTTAGTTATGCACCTTTTAAGAAAGAGGATGTAGAAAAATTAGAAGGCACATATCCGCAATGGGTAATAGATGAAGCCAATGAAGATGCAGACGGACTAGCGGACACACTTACTAAAATGGGTGTTAAAGTACACCGACCTTCTATAGTCGATTGGGATAATGTTAATTATGATATTGGACAAGGTTGGAATACTAAGGGCTGGTATAGTTGGTGTCCTCGTGATTTAATACTACCATTAGGAGATATGTTAATTGAAACACCTACTCCTGTTAGAGCAAGATACTTTGAAGCAAAACAATTATATAAAGATATAATGTATGAAGCATTTGAAGATGGTGCATTATGGTTAGAAGCACCTAAGCCTAGATTACATGATGACATGTTTCAGTTTGAGGACATAGAAGATAAAGCAACATTACTTGATCATGAAATATGTTTTGATGCTCCTAACATTGTTAGAGTAGGAAGAGACTTATTGTATCAAGTAAGCAATTCAGGAAATATGAAAGGCTTTAAATGGTTAAAAAGATTATTAGAGCCAATGGGATATAGATTACATTATAGTGAACTTTACAGTTTTGCACATTTTGATAGCACTATTGTTCCACTAAGACCTGGTTTAGTATTAATGAATAGCAGTAGGGTAACGCCTGAAAACTGTCCTGAAATGTTTAAGTCATGGGATAAAATTTGGTTTGATGATTGTGTGGTACAAGGAAGTAAATTAGCAGAAGAAGGTTATATGCCACCTTGTTCTCCTTACATTGGTATGAACTTACTAAGTGTAGATCAAAATACTGTAATCTTAGACTCAGCACAAGAACCTCTGATGAGGGAACTTGACAAGTACGGTATAGATAGTGTACCTGTACAGTTTAGACATTCTATGACGCTCTCTGGCGGTATACATTGTGCTACATTAGACTTAAGACGTAAAGGCACATTAGAAAACTACTGTGATTAAATACGGTAAAATAGATAACTTTGGAATAACTCATGAACAAATGAGGCAATTAAACTTTGACGATTATTTTCAATGTTATCAGCAGACACCTGCTGTAGAAAAATATTATACAAAACATAATAGTAGTATATGGCAGATGTTTGAAACTTCACCACAATGGGTACATGACTTAGCATTAAAAATACCTCATGATTTTGACCATCATGTTGTTAGTGTTATTAATATAGAACCTGGACAAACAATTCCACATCATGTTGATAAACATTTTAAATTAAAACAAGAGCATGGCGAAGGTGAAAGTTATCGTTACCTAATATTTTTAGAAGATTGGAAACGTGGACACTATTATGAAGTACACGATCAACCTTTTGTTAAATGGAAAGCAGGTGACTGGGTTAAGTTTGGAATAGATGATTGGCACATAGCAGGTAATATGGGAGAGGAACCTTTTTATTCTGCACAGATTACGGTGTTAAAAAATGATTAAAGGACATATAGACCTTTCTTGGTTAGACGAGAGAGAATTATATCTTACAAAGTTTGTAGAAGAAACAAATACTGTTTGGTCTGGAGGCTATTGGAAAGATAACAATATGGCAATACCAGATTATCCTACAGATGGTCCTATAGTATTACAAACATATGATGAATATGCCCCTGCATACGCACAAAAAATACGAGAACTGTTCCCACAGATAGAACATTCCATGGTTACTGTAAATTGTATTAAACCAGGCAGATTTATAGGACCACACATAGATAAATTTTTTAGGCTGAACGATTTAGCAAAATTAAACAAATGGGATATACAAGGAAAGATACCTGTAAGGGTAAATGTATTTCTACAAGATAAAATTATGGGGCATTTTTTAGAAATAGAAGATTACTCTTTTCCGGAATACTGTAAGGGTGATTACACTTACATACTTAAAAACCAGGTACATTGTGTAAGTAATGTAAGTAATATAAATAGATATACATTACAAATTACAGGGTACGCAAAAACAGAGGACATTACATGAGAATATTTATAACAGGTGCAGACGGGTTTATTGGCCAACACATGGTTGAAAGACTAAAAGACAAACATGAACTTGCATTTTTAACAGAAGATTTAAGAGATCATTCTAAAGTAGCAATGCAGATTTCTACATTTGATCCAGAGGTAATTGTTCATCTAGCCGCTAGAACAGAAGTAGAAGATAGTTTCTACGAGCAAATTACATTTAGTGAAATAAATTATGTTGGTACAGTTAATTTAATTGAAATCGCTTCTAAACTTAAAAATTTAAAAAACTTTGTATTTGCTAGTACAATGGAAGTATATGGTTGGCAACCAATAAGCGACTTAATTCGAGACGGAAAAGAGGAAGGTATTATTGCATTTAATGAAGCAACTCCTCCAAATCCAAATGCTCCATATGCCGTTGCAAAATATGGATGTGAAAAATACTTGGAGTATGCTCATAGAAGTTATGGGTTACCATTTACAGCAATACGTCAAACAAATGCTTATGGTAGAAAAGATAATGACTTTTTTGTTACTGAACAAATAATTACACAAATGCTTAAAAATCCAGATGAGATAAATTTAGGTTACGGTGAGCCATACAGAAACTTTATTTACATTGACGATTTACTTGATGCTTGGGAAACTGTAATAACAAATCCAGAAAAATGTGCTGGAGAAATATTTTGCATAGGTCCAGATAATGCAATTAAAATTAAGGACTATGTAAAGTTGATTGCAGATAAATTAGACTGGAACGGACATGTAAATTGGAATACTAAGCCTAAAAGACCCGGTGAAATTTACTTATTAAATAGTACAAATCATAAAATTACTACACGATTAGGTTGGTTTCCAAAAGTAGAATTAAGTGAAGGCTTAGATAAAACTATTGCAGTCTGGAAAAATATTATAGAAAACGATCTCCCCCACAATGTAGATAGGAAATTTTCCAAAGGAAAATAAATTCTTGACAAACTTCTAAATTTTGCTATACTAGTGATAATATTACTAGGAGTGGCAAATGGACCTATACATCGCAGTTTCAATCTTTATCGTTGCAAATAGCCTATATTTCTATAATTTAGGTAAAAAACAAGGCTTAACGGAAGGAAAATTTACTGGCATGATAAGTATTGTTCAGTTCTTGAAGGAAAAAAACGTCCTTAAAGATAAAAAAGATATAACAGGATATGACAGATGGCCTGAGGCAATTAAAGTTTTATATGTTACTGCAAATCCTGATTTATTTGAAGACTGAGACACTACATGGCAAAACGCAAAAAGAAAAGTTTATATTTAATCCCAGAACCAAACTGGAACGAAATGTCTGCATTAACAGACGAGAAACAAAGAGAGGAAGCCTACAAAAAGGTTGAGTACTTTATTCATTCCGAAATAGATTCTAAATCCAAAACTAAAGCAATGAAGAAATGGATTAAGGAAGAAAGTGGATGGACTGAAGAAGAAATTAAACTTACAACAATTACACCATTAGATCCTTGGTTACAGATGTCAGGTAAGTATGCTTGGATATTTTATAAGGTAGGATATTTAACAGAAAGTGCGTTAGGATATTTACACGGTAGTAGAAAAGAAGAGTTCTTAAAATTAGGTAAAAAATATTTTAAAGAAACAGAACTTAAGAAAGCAGACAAAGTTTCCAAGAAAGTTGTTAGTATTCAGGAAAGAATGGCGGAACAAGTTTCTGAACTTATTGGTGAATGGGAATATTACATAGATGAGTTTGTTGAAAAAGGTGAAATGGATATTAAATCCTTTGACCCTTACAAAGAAATGCAAATTTATAGAGGCGGTATAATTAAACCTGCACATGCAAAAATAGTTAAAATAAGTATAGAGCCTTATATTGTAGAAGCACAAGAAGTTTTACAATGGAACGATCCTGATATTAAAGAAGGTTATAGTCACTTCACATCTAAAATGCGTAAACAGTATTTAGAATTTTATCAAAAGATAGATACTGCATGTGATACATTTATTGAAACTGGCAAAGCAAAACGCAAACCTCGTAAGCCTAAAGTTAGAAGCAGAGAACAAATGGTTTCTAAAATGAAGTATCAAATTAATGATTCTGATTTAGGAATAGCAAGTATCAATCCAGCAGAGATTGTAGATGCTACAGAAGTTTGGGTGTATAATACTAAGACTCGTAAAATAGGTGTATATAAGAAAGGTGATCTAACATCAGGATTAACAGTTAGAGGTACTTCCATATACGATTATGAGGCAGGTGAAAGTGTACAGAAGACATTAAGAAAACCCGCAGTACAATTAAAAGAATTTAAGGGTGCCGCAAAAACTAAAATGAACAATGCTTTTAGTAGCATTAAAGCAACAGAAATAAAACTATCAGGGCGTGTGAGCGATACAATTATCATTCTAAAAGCATTTTAATACAAATTTAGATAAATAGTAGTATGGCACAAGATCAAATAGGATATAAAAGTCGAGAAGAACTTATTAAAGAGTTACAACTTCGTTTGGCTGACGGCATGGTTGATGTTGAATTAGACAGAGAACATTATGACGTTGCTATAGATAAAGCAGTTGGTATTTATAGACAGTTAAGTTCTGGTTCAGTAGAAGAAAGTATCATATTTTTTAATACAGAAAAAGATGTAACTGAATATATTTTACCTGATGAAGTCATGGAAGTAAGAAGAATGTATCGTAGAGGTATTGGTACTAATAGTGGCGGTACAAACTTTGATCCTTTTGATGTTGCATTCAACAATATGTATATGCTACAAGCAGGACAAATTGGTGGATTAGCAGTATTTGATGCCTTCTCACAATATAAAGAAACTTTAGGTCGTGTATTTGGTAGCGAATACAACTTCCTTTGGAATAGAAATACTAAACAACTTAAAATTTTAAGAAACGTAAGACACGAAGAAGAAATTGCGGTTGGTGTGTATAATTTTATTCCTGAAAGTATTTTGCTAAGAGATGTCTATTCCAGCAATTGGTTAGGTTCTTATTCTCTAGCAATGAGTAAAATGATGTTAGGTGAAGCAAGAAGTAAATATGCTTCCGGTCTTCCAGGAGCAGGAGGAGCCATACAATTAAATGGTGATGCTCTTAAGAATGAAGCCTTAACAGAAATGCAAACACTAAAAGATAGTGTACATAATTATGAAGAGGGTAATACCCCTCTAGGATTTGTAATAGGATAATGCTAATAGGAATAACCGGTTTTATAGGCAGTGGCAAAGATACAGTAGCCAATATGTTTGTAGAACGTGGTTGTGTCCATGATAGTTTCGCCGCTCCACTAAAAGATGTTTGCTCCAGTATTTTTGGTTGGGATAGATCCATGCTGGAAGGTGATACTGTTGAAAGCAGAGATTTCAGAGAAACACCAGATATGTTTTGGACTAAAAAATTAGGCGTCCCAAACTTTACTCCTAGATTAGCATTACAACTTTTAGGTACAGAAGTACTTAGAAATCACTTTGATGAAAACATTTGGTTAAACAGTTTAGAATACAGAATAAGAAAACAAATAGAAAATGCACCATGCACAGTTATTAGTGATGCTCGTTTCAGAAATGAATTAGATTTAATTAAAAATATGGGCGGAGTTGTTATTTGGGTGCAACGTGGAGAACTACCTGAATGGTTTGAAACAGCAAAGACGGCACACGAAAACGTTGTAAGCAGAAAGATAATGCAGACAAAATACAGAGACATTCATGAGAGTGAGTGGAATTGGGCAGGCTACCCAGTTGATTACGTTATTAATAATAATGGTACCCTCGAAGACCTAGCCCACCAAGTTGAAGAAATACGAGACTGGAAAACAGGCGAATTTAAAGATACCCTACACATTGTATAATACCTGCTAATACCTAGCAATTCCGTAAATACAGTATAATTCATTATTTTGATAAATAAAGGTAATACGACAGTATTGTACAATACATAATAGGAGAATAAAATGGCAACATTATCATCACCTGGAGTAAGTGTAACGGTATCAGACGAGAGTTTTTATGCTCCTGCTGGTGCTGGAAGTGTACCTTTAATCGTTATTGCTACGGCACAGGACAAAACAAGTCCAGACGGTTCAGGTATATCAGCATATACAACTTCAGCAACAGCCGGAAAACTTTATCAAGTTTCCAGCCAAAGAGAGTTACTACAAAATTATGGTAATCCAGAATTTAAATCAAGCGGGTTAACACAATTACACGGTAGCGAACAGAATGAATACGGTCTTTTATCAGCATATAGTTTCTTAGGTATAGCCAATAGTGCATACGTTTTAAGAGCAGACGTTGATTTAAATGACTTAACACCATCTGCAACTGCACCTACATCTAAACCTGCTAACGGTAGTTACTGGTTAGATACATCAACATCAGTAATTGGTGTTAAAAAATGGGACGGTTCTGCATGGGTAAAACAAACAGTCAAAGTTCCAGCAAGTACAGATCTTACTACTGGAGATAAACCAAAACCATCATACGGTATGAAAGATGACTATGCAGTTGTATATTTTACAACAGCAGGTGCTACAAAGGCAGACATTAAAGTTTACCAAAAAACTAATGACACTACTTGGGACGTAATTGGTGATTCAGGTTGGGGAACTAGAACTTCTTCAGCAGATTTCCAAATAGGTGATCACAGTGATTTACCATCCACAAGACAAGGTGGTGGTTCACTAGTAGCAGGTGATGTATTCTTACAACAGAATTCATTAAGTAACGGTACAGATTTTAAAGTTAAACTATACAATAGCAACACTGGTCTATTTACAGACCAAACTGTATATGCAAGAAAAAGCATGTCAGATGCATATGGTACTAGTTTTCATGGTCCTAGCCCAGTTGCTGGAGACTTATTTGTAGATGTTGCAGGAGTTGGACAAAACAACGACTATGCATGGTTTACACCTAAAAGACATAACGGTAATAGCAGTATTAGTGCAGAAAGTACAGCGGCATTAGACGGTTCTGAAGTTGTTATTTCAGCACATGCGACTAAAGTTAGTATGATTATGAATATTGATGACGGTGCAAATGTAAATGTAACATTTACTACTGACACTGATTCAAACGGTAATGCAAGTGTTGATGACATGGTTATTGATATTAATACAGCACTAGCGGCGGCTGGAACGTCAACTAACTCTTCAAATGTTATTGCTTCTAATAATAGTGGTAAATTAAACATTTATAATAGCGATGGTAAAGATATTTTGCTTATGGCAGGTAATGTTTCAGGATTTGGTCCTGCACAACTTAACCTAACAGCAGATGTTCCTTACAGTAACTTTGAAGCATTAAGTTTCACAGCAAAAGCAACAGAATTAACTGGTGACTTAGCAGACGGAATGCTATGGTATGACGCAACTGTAAGTACAAGCACAGTTGATATTCTTTATAATAATGCAGGTTCTTGGGCAACTTATACAGGTGATGTACAAGTTACTTCTACACAACCTACAAAACAAGCAGACGGTACTAGTTTACAGGCTAATGATTTATGGATTGACGGTAGTGATTTAGAAAACTATCCTAAAATTTACAAATATAGTTCTGCAAATGAATGGGTATTAGTTGACAATGCAGATCAACTTACACCAGCAGGTATTGTATTTGGAGACTTTAGAGCATCTAAAAATACTGCACTTATTAGTGAAGCAAATGGCCTTCCATCACCTACACTATATCCAAGTAACATCTTAGCATGGAACAAAATGGCAAGTGGCGGTAATGTTAAGAAATACGATAGTGCTTCTGGATTATGGAAAGACTTCAGCGGTAATAAAGCAGATGGCTCACCTCACATGTTGAGAAAGGCACAGAGAAAAGTTGTTGTTACATCACTTCAAGCGGCTCTTACTGCAAACCAAGATATCAGAAACGAAACAAACCGTTTCAATATTGTAGCAGTTCCAGGATATCCTGAACTAGCAGATGAGATGATATCACTTGGTACAGATCGTAAGAACACCGTATTTAGTGTTATAGATGCACCATTAAGATTGGCCGCAGACGCAACAAGTACTTCAAACTGGATTAATAATAATGCAGTTACAACTGAAAATGGAGAAGACGGTTTAGTTACTAATTCACCATATGCGGCTGTTTACTATCCACATGGTTTAGCAAGTAACCTAGACGGTTCAAGTGTTATGGTTCCTGCTTCACATATGGCATTAAGAACATTAGCATTTAACGATCAGGTGGCTTTCCCATGGTTTGCACCAGCAGGATTCCAAAGAGGATTAGTAAGTAATGCTTCTGGAACAGGTTATCTTGACGCAACATCTAGCGAATTTGTAGCAGTTGCTTTAAGTGAAGGACAAAGAGATAGTCTTTACACTAATAAGATTAACCCTATTGGAAACTTCCCAGGCAGAGGAATTGCAGTATTTGGTCAAAAGACTTTAAACTCAGTTTCAAGTGCATTGGATAGAGTAAATGTTGCTAGACTTGTTGTTTATCTACGTGAACAGTTAGACGACGCAGTTAAGCCATTCTTGTTTGAACCAAACGATGAAGTAACAAGATCAAATGCTAAAGTAGTTGTTGATAGACTACTTGGTGAACTTGTTTCTCAACGTGGATTGTTTGACTTTGTTACAGTTTGTGACACAACAAACAATACAGCGGCAAGAATAGATAGAAACGAATTGCATATTGACGTGGCGATACAGCCTGTTAAAGCAGTTGAGTTTATATACATTCCAATTAGAATCCAAAATACATTGGGACAAACAGGTTAAGTTATACTTTAACTAATTAAAAGGGCAGGTTTTCTGCCCTTTTTTGTGAATAAATTATATACGCAGTTAACCTTTTTTGGCTCAAAGTGATAAATATTCGTATATAAAAGTTCGTTAGGAGAACAATATGGCAGTATCAAGTGCAACAACAGAAACTAAAAGCAAATTTGGTGTTCCAGTAACAGGTAATACCGGTTCAGGCGTTTTAATGCCTAAACTAAAATATAGATTTAGAGTTAGTTTTTTAAACAATTTTGGTGGAAGTGCTGAAACTAAAGTTTTAACACAAAACATCCAATCAGTATCTAGACCTAAGATCTCTTATGAAGAGCAGGTAATAGATAGTTATAACTCAAAAATTTATGTACAAGGTAAACATACTTGGGAACAAATTAATGTTACTATTCGTGATGATATCACTAACCAAGTAGCAAAACAAGTTGGTGCTCAGGTGCAAAGACAGTTAAATCATTTCCAACAATCAACACCAGCCTCTGGTAGTGACTATAAATTTGACATGCAGGTAGAAATACTTGACGGTGTTAATGCAGGTGCTACTGAAGTTTGGTTCCTTGAAGGATGTTTTTTAACTAACGTTGATTACAGTGAAACGGATTATAGTGCGAGTGACGCCGTACAGATTACTCTACAGGTTAGATACGATAATGCAATCCACTTTGAAGGTGATAATGACATTAACGGTAGAACTGTAAGTGGTAACCCATTCCCAGAAACAGTGAGCACAGGCACAGGAACATTAGGTTAAGGAGTAATCCTTAATGGAGTTTTTCAAATCAGGTAATAATCGGAAGTTCTTTCTTAAGGACTTCCGTAATGCCGAACATTACAAACCTGACATTGCTCCACCAAGACAGCAATTTCAGGGATATGTAAATTTCATTATTAATAGAAGACTTATTTCCATGATGGAAGATACTTCTTCTTTTAGAACAAGAATTTCTTCTCTTGTTAGAACGGCAACATTGCCTGAGGTAACGTTTGCTACAGAAACTAAAAATTCATTTAATCGTAAGAAAATTATACAGATTGGAGTAGATCATAGTCCAATTAGTATTACGGTTATGGATACAGTACAAAATGAATGGTTAACATTATTCATGAAATACTACTCATATCATTATATGAATCCAAGAAATAAATTTGATGGTGAGACACGAGACACTTCTTTCATGGGTGGTGACACACATGGAGGATATCAAGCAGGAAACTTTGGACGTCAAGGCGAAACTAATGGTAAAGGCTACCAATGGAGTAGTAATGATTTTGGATTAGATTTAGGTGTTACCAAAAACTTTTTTGAAAGAATAGACTTAATTTTATATCATGGGGATAAAGGTGTTCAATATTCTATGTTCAACCCTATGATGAAAGGATTTTCAGGAAGTAGTCTAGATTACTCCTCTAGTGAACTAATGGATTTTAAAATAGACTTTGAATATGAAAACTTTACTACAACTAATGTATATAATTTTTCTTTAGGTGAACAAGATTTAGCAAGGTTTGAAAATATGGCAGGTGCTAAATTACCTGGAATGGGAACAATTAAAAAACCAGTTGCTTTAGATACTACAAATATAAGTATTTTAAATGGAAAAGATGGAGACGGAAGATCTAGAACACAACAGCCTAAAACAGGCGGAAAAGAAACAGGCGTAGACAGTTACATGAATACTGATAAAATGTTTGATGATAGCAGTATACTAGTATCAGAATTAGAAGAAGGGTCCAAAACTAACAAAATTTATACACCGGTCAAGAAAGCAAAAAATAGTGGTAAAACAGCATGGGATAGTGCTAACAGTTGGTTAGAAGAATCTCCTTTTGGTAGAATAATTGATAGAGGACTATCTGCTGTAATAAATGGCCAAGACACATCTGATATCTTAAAACAAGCATTAACAGATGAATTTAATTATGCAATAACTAATGATTCAGATGATCGAGATATTTTTAATAATGTTGTACCTGGCAGTGAAAGTGATAAACAAAATGAGGCTGGTGAGTCTAATGAAACAACAGAAACTAATAATTCAAATGGTGATAGTAATTCACCCTATATAAATATAAGTTTTTAATATGAGTACGTCATTATATAATACATTTGGAAATGAAATAGAATATAAAGTATTACAATCAACGTTGACTACATTTTTAGAAAATGCAACTATTAAGTTTCCTTTACCTCAAGCAAGTTCTCAAATATTAGGTGATTTTTCTAGTAACTCAGCACAAACTTTAAATGGTCCATTATTAGAACAAATATTTTTAAGATTGCAAAAATTAGGTTTTAAGACTGCCAATGCTAAGGCATTATCAGTTGTTCTTATAAAAGTTGCAGAACAACAAAATATGAATCCAATGGATTTCTTTAGTATAAATGAAAACACTTTAAATATAACAAAACAAGCCTATGATGCCATTAATGAATTAAGACCCAATGGTAACAGAGTAAACTTAGTTACACCTAAAAATAATTCTAAAAGTCCAGTAAGTAAACTTTTAAAGTCATAACATGGCCAAATATCAACAAGGCTTATATGAAGTTGCAAATACCTCAAAGTTTGTAGGCTCCAAACCACCTAAATACAGAAGCAGTTGGGAGTTGGCATTCATGCGTATGTGCGATAGTCATCCTAATATACTTAAATGGGCAAGTGAAAATGTAAAGATTCCTTATAGAAGTCCTGTTGATGGCAAGTATCACAACTATGTTCCAGACTTTATGATACAGTATCAAGACAAAGATGGTACAGAACATGTAGAACTAATAGAGATTAAACCTGCTAATCAAACTACATTAGAGAATGCTCGTAGCAGAGGACAAGCCATACAAACGCATATAAACGCCGCTAAGTGGACTGCGGCACAAGAATGGTGTAAACGCAAAGGTATACGTTTTAAAGTTATCAACGAAGATCAAATATTCTCTAACAAAAAACCTCGTAATAAAAAACAACGTATTGCTAAGAAAAGAGTCAAATGAAAATATTTGAAATAGCAAAATCAATTGACCATAGGTACATTATAAGAAAAATAATGATAGATAAAAAATGGCCAGCAGAACTTGTAAAAGAAATAGAAGATGAATGGATTATGAAAGATCCCACAGCAGGTAAAGATGCCGTACAAACTATAACTAATTTAAAATTAATTAGCCCAACACCAGTAAAAATGCCTGTAGAAACATTATTAAAGCATAAAAATAATCTACTTCAAATGAAAAATTTACCTCAGGACATACTAGATAAAATAAAACAAAATCATCCGAATTCTCAAATACCTAATTCTGTAAATAAAAACTTTGAAAAAAATCCTAAACGATATGATCAATATTCTAAAATGGACCCTTCTACAGCAAAGCCTAGTGTAATGGTAGATGGCGCAATAGATTACGGTGTAGGCAGATTCACAGCCGCATTAGTAAGAGGCGACCAGCACTTGAACGTTTGGCAATTACAATCCAATAAATAGTAGTATGACTAAAAAACTAGAAGAAGAGTTTAATCTGCCCCCTTTAGAAGAAGTTACTAAAACAGAAATAGAGGAAGTTCCTAGTGTGGAAGAAACACAGGAAATAATAGAAGAGACGCAAAATGCTCTGTCGGTAAGTGATAAAATAAATTTAGCATTTAAAGAAATTAAGGGTTTAGAAGATCACGAAGGTGAAATGAATGACATAGCCAAAAAGGCTATAGAAAGTTATGAGCAACTAATGAGTTTAGGTATGAATGTTAGTGATATGGCGGCTGGTAAAGTATTTGCAGAAGCAAGTAACATGTTAAAGATTGCCTTAGATGCCAGTGATGCTAAAACAAAAGCAAAGTTACAACAAATAGACTTAATGCTTAAGAAAGCAAGAATAGATAAGTTTGATAATAAGGGTACAGAAACTGAAGCCGTTCAAGCAACTGTATTTGATAGAAACGATCTATTAAAAATAATTAAAGGCGAAAATTAAGGCCTTACCCATTCTCCATTTTTAAAAACTACAAGTTCACCGTATTGGTCTAAAGTGTATTCTCCTTCTGTAGGATGTTGAGGTTCTTTTACTTTTATTTTTGACATGCAATTATTTAGCAAAAATATCTGTATTCTGATAAATAAGTGTAACAACGAAGTTTAAACGGAGTTTAAATATGAAACTTAAAGACTATATAACAGAATCATTCAACAAAGAGTACGGCTACAGAGTAAAGTTTGCCGCTGATTGTGGTTCTGAACAAATGGACATGTTAGAAAAATGTCTAGACAAATATAACCTTGTCAGTGCTACACCATTTAAAAGAACACCTATAGAAGAGAATCCAAAAGAATTTTATAGAGCAAAAGGTACACAATGTACATCAGAGGTATGTAGTACAGATATTATTTTAAAGTACCCAGTCAACGAAAGAATATTAGAAGTATGGTTGGCTGTTAATTTAGGTATGGATCACGAAAGAGTCCTTGCTTATGGTGTTAAAGATCCTAGAAGAATAGAATCTGAAATGGCAGAACTTAGAGCAAAAGAAGATGTAGACAGACAAGTTTCAGAAGAAGATGCACTACTCAACGATGAAAGTATGGAACATTACGAAAATGAAAATGCAGATGTTGATTTTAAAGCAAACTTCTTTGGTGAAGAATATAATAAAAAGTTTTTAGAGGAATTAGCAAAAATTAAAGCAGAGAAAGGCGCAGACTATTTCCGTAACTATCCTAGTAAAGACGAATTAATGGGCGATGACTTAGCAGAACTAGGTGCTCAAATACACGGATTACCGAATATGGGTAGAGGTACAGAATCAAGTAAAACTGTTGATGTTATTTCTCAAAGTAGTAAGAGGTCGTAACAATGTCAGATAAGAAAATTATAGAGGCTGAACCAGTAATGAAGACTACTGATATAAGTAGAATTAGAACATTAGGCGGAGCAGAAATGGCTGGCCTAATTACTAGTAGATTACAAAGTGCTAGAACTCATTTACAGCAAGGTAAGGCACTACCAGCCGCAGAATCAGAACAAATAGAAATATTACTAGGTCTTTTAGACCCAATGATTCAAGCAGGACATTTACCTAAGTTAATACAGTTGAATAAAATATCAAGTAAAGTAGTAGCCGATAAACAAGCATCAATGCAAAAAGATCTTGATGTACCTGCATGGCAAAGACAAGGTAAAACAAGATCAGATATGGGCATTAATGATCCTGATGGTGGTAAAATACCAGGGCCTAACGAAATTGCTTCCGGACAAATAGAATCTATAGAAGAAGAACTGTCTAGAGAGGCTGTGCAAAAAATGGTAGGAGATGATACTGCATTAACACAAAAGGTAATGATGGCTTACGGTATGATGAAGAAAGGAGAAGGAATTCCACCTTCACATGCACAACCGTTTTTTCAGTTCATTAAACCTGTTCTAGATAGTTTAACTGGTTCAGATGCAGTTGATAGTATATCAAGACATAAAGAAAAATTTGCACAAGATGTAGAACCAGAAGTAGAACCACAAGAACCACAACAACCTGATCAACCTGATCAAGGTCCTGAAGATGTAGGACAGCAAAAAACACATAAAGATTTAGGACAAGTTAGAGTTATTAATTCTACTATGCCTAAAGCAGATGATGAGGCTATTGTTCAAACAGATGATGGAAAAGTAGTAAAAGTCAAACTAGCAGATATAGAAGAAGGTATGGAAATAGAAGCAATTAATTTAGACGAATTAAAAATGTTAGCAGGACTTTCAGAAGCAATGAGTGATGCTTATGGTGATGCAGATTCCCCTGAACATGTTGAAGGTTCAGTAGAATTTAAGCAACATAAAAATACTGATAAAGGTTCTGTAAGTATAGAAGCAAGTGGCGATGATATGCAAGAACTTGCAAAAGTACTTAAAATGGCAGGACTTACGTTACCACAAGACATGTATAAAGATGAACCAGAAGCAGACGACGAACCAGAAGCACATGATGAACCTGAAGTACAAGTAGTAGAGCCTGATAGTGATGAAGAATCACCATGTGGAACAAGCGATGCAGACGCTTCATACTCAACAGATAAAGAAGTTTTAGTAAACTACATCAAAGATAAATTAGCAAAACGACTTTCATAAATTCATGTTTACCGATCTATATGTAGACGGAACAAGTTATGCCTCAGGATGGGGTAAAGGTCACGAAAGAAGTCTATTTAAAACAACAGATACCTATTCTTGGGTAGATGAATTTGCAAATTTAACTAATTGTAATAATTTATGGAATCATTCCTTAGTTGCCAAACCTTGCGACATGCAAGTATTCGATATACAAAATTTCTGTAATCAGTATTATAATAAATTCAAAACATTTGATAGACTGTTTGTTGTCGCAGAGTATTCTTATATTACATATAGAAGTATAGGAACAGTTAAGGCAAGAGACGGTATATTTAAAAATCAAGATATTACTCCTGTTGTTATGGCAAAAGGAACAGAAGTTAATAATAACGAAACAGGTGGCTTTGGATATATGATTTCTTACGTTAGGAAAAGTACTGATTATCTAGACATACAAGAACCTTTGTTTGTAAGTGTACCTGAAGAACATATTGATGCGGATGATGTAAAAAAAGTTAAGGAATTTGCAACACAATGGCTTCTCACACGATTTACAAATTATGTAGAGCATTTAGAATATATGTATAAAAATCTTTCCCTAATAAAAAATTTTTTAATCAAACGAAATATTCCTTTTTTAATATATTCTGCCGCTGTATCTGATGATGCTCCAGAAAAACCCTTCATAGATCAAACTTTAAGATCATTAACAAAAGATAAAAGAGTTATTCCTTTAAGTGCCTTTTCAGGTAAAGCCATCTCTAAAAAATATTCTATTGAAGAATATACAGTACATCCTGATAAATTAGGGCATATGGCTATAGCTCAACATCTATATGACTGGATATTAAAACATAATCTACACAAAAAACCAAATCCAAGTATAATTACTGTATAAATAGTAATATGGCACGAGGAACAGCAGATACCAGTCTGGTTAAACAAGGCTATAGCAAGGTCGCATATACCCCAGATACTATTCAAGATTTTAAAAATTGTGCAGATCCTGTGGGTGGCCCTCTGTATTTTATGACTAATCATGTAAAAATACAACATCCTACAAAAGGTGGTATAGATTTTGACCCTTTTAAATATCAGTTAGATCTAATAGAAAACTATAATAATTACAGATACAGTATAAACATGCTGGGTAGACAGATGGGTAAAACTACTGTAGCCGCAGGATACTTGCTGTGGTATGCTATGTTTAAGCCT